>Ga0126342_10019151_pt1 | contig 11662 bp, 9 predicted proteins | sample Cyp1metagenome_FD_92528 | JGI IMG/M metagenome (GOLD analysis project Ga0126342, IMG submission 92528) | Coral microbial communities from Lord Howe Island, Old Settlement Bay, Australia - Cyphastrea 1 metagenome | ecosystem: Host-associated > Invertebrates > Cnidaria > Coral ... | reverse complement strand
TTTGGGGGTCTAAAGCTTTAAATAAAATGGTCATTCTGGAACCACGCGGAACCTGTGCCGGAACCATGCGGATGGGGCCGTAGTCATAGTCGTCAAAATTGCACGCAGAAGTTGACCATGATCATCACATGATCATCGCATCATCAGATGTCATTGGCATGTCGCCATGTAGGCACTGACATTCTCGGCTGATCCATCGGCCTACCTAATTACTAATTACATAATTGAACATATTTTTTACACACACAGTTCAGGGAGACTCTGTATCACCACCATGGCCATGGGAAAATCCCCAGGATTCATTGCATCGACTATTGCTTCCAAACATATCTGGCTGGGAGACCTTATGACACCATGCGAGATCCTTACTTGCAATTATGGGATAGAATCAGGTGTCCTTGGGTTTTTGGTATTCATATTATCGAATTCTAAGCTTTCATATGTCATCACGGGCCCTAAAGCAAGGCCTATAATTTGGATATCTTGGCATTGCCTATGGGGAAACCAAATTCCATGAATGATCCTTGGGGGCTTGAGGGTTTCTATCAGCTCGCTAAACCTATGTTTTGAGGTGAGGTGAAATGGTACCCATCTGATTGGGGGGTGAGCCCTAGTTGCCTTTTTCCTTGGCAAGGACATCGACATGTGCGAGCTCTTCTGTGGTCAGGGGGAGCTGACTAGGCAGTGTCGAAGCGATGGCATCGATTGCAGGGGTCTAGATCTTCTGAAGAATCGATACCATGACTTGACAACACCAGAAGGGTTACTTGAATGAATTCTAACTGGGGAACTGGGACCCTTTCAACTGCCCATGGACCATCATCGATCCCAGGTTTATGATCGCCCTGACGAAGGTCTTGAGGATTCGCCGATCTGGTCTCTTCTGGTCAGGGAATCCCTGCAAGAACTATATACTTGGGGCGCAACCCACTTTGATTATAAATTTATGGAATATCTCCACTTATATCCCCAATATATATATTATAATATATACATATGGAATATTCCCCACTATATTAATTATCTATATATATATATTTAAATAATATGGGATTACAAACCACTTACTAAGTGCTACACCCAAAAGAAGAAACATACCCATCCAGAAAATCATTTCTGCTCAGTTGGATATGGATCAGTTCTTCAACAACGCGGCGCAACGCCGACAACTGGGGCATCTTTGGTGATGAAGATGTGGAATGTGTTCGTTTGGGAAACCAGGTGGCAGCAAGATGGGCCCTGCTAGCCTTGGTGTGCACCATCATGAACATATTTTGGGTGGTTCCTGAGCCGCACAGGGAAGATTTATCTGATGGGATTTACAATCAACTATATGATGTTATCCATTTACTTTTTATACTTTTGGATCCAACTGCGGGAGGGTTTCCAAGGGTTGTTTCCAGATCAATGGGAGTACTCCAGAATGGTCTGCTATTGAAACTAATGATTGGCCAATTCTCTTGAGGTGGAGCAGCCACAAAGTTCATGCCTACGGGGCTGCCCATATGTTTCCCATGTATTGCTCAACTTGGGCCCTCCTGCATTTTTCAGAAGAATGTGGATGGCGACTTTCGGGTTTGGCGTGCTAAACCAACCCAATTATTTGGGACCTGGCACTTCAGTTGCACACAGGCTGCCTAGCCCGAACATTAGTGGGACCTGTCTTGCTCCGCAATCTCATAGGTTGTCGAGACCGTGTCCAATTGACGCCACTTTGTGTCATTCAGCACGAGGGTCCATCACAATTTGTTTCAAAGTTCCTTTGACCAAGCAGTGAGAATTTGTGACTCAATGAATGTGTCACTTTCATGCCCTTGCTGTTGGGGCTGTCGGCTGCTTGAAGCCGGACCACGGCCGGAGTGGCATCCCTCAAAGCCTTCATGGACTGCAACAGGAAGTTTTCAAGTTACCTTCCAAGAGGGCCCCAAGATCCATATGAAGCGTTGGTGATGTCAAATGTATTATGGGCTTGATCTCCTTTATGGATTCTAATTGTATATATATATTATCCCAATATGATGACGTCCTATGATGTAATACCACCCAGTACAACATGATAAATCTCCGGCTCTTTGCCAAGGCCAGCCATTGAAGACTTCGATGGTTATCTTCCCCGCAAATGTCGGCTACTACTGTCATCTACTGGGATGTATACAAAGGAGGTCATCAATGGGAAGACCCGAGTGGCTGGGGGCAAGCGATTGAAATCGTCTGGTGCCTACACTAAACAATTTGGCCGAAAGGTAGCCTCCCTGTTCAAGAAAAACCGTGGGAAAGTTACTTGATTGGGTTTGGTGTGATATTTTGATTCTTGCATGTAGCTTGCGGTTGCAAGTCATATACGTTTAGAATGTTGAACCAACATGTCCCCAAGTCATTATATATGTTTGGATCGTTGAACCAAAATGTTCCCCGAACATTTTGGCTCAAGAAGCCCCCTCTGTCAGCCTTTAGCCTTTTGGTTTTATATATTCACTGTGAATGATAAAATGATTATAATGATTTATATATATATATATATGATGTTTTGCATCATTGGCTCTTTTGGCTTTCCTTCACACAAACATGTGTTTGTGCCACACTAGTTTTCATCAGCTAATGGAAATTTTCTAAAATATATGGGTGACACACATTATCCAAAATTAGGCCCCGAGATTCACTAGGTTAAGAAACCGACCAAAAATAATCATTAATACTATCTTCAAATCTTGAAGGGTTTTTTTACTATAAGATTGGAACCCCTGTAAATGGCTATTATATTCTGGGAGGAGTCTGGTTACCTTGGGAATGTGGGTACCATGATTTGGGACCCCCCAGACTAAGTCATTACACAGGATCATGAAATTGGTTAACCGTTTGTAGGTGGTTTTTGTTAGATACCATTGGAAAGGGGAGGGGCCCCAATCCAGGCTTATCCTCTATCCCACTGGTGGCCCAGGCTTCAGCGAAGAAGCTGCGCAAGCTGGGCAGATCCACTCCACCTGCTGGGTTGGCAGCATGGCTGCACAGTGCTGGTGGTAGGCAAATCTTAATATAAAAAAAGCTATTCATTACCAATATGCATTACCAATATTGGTAATGAATAGCTATATGATGATAATGTAGTGGGCCCTGTTGGAGTGTTTTTTTTTTTAAACCCGTGCATCGAATCCAACCCATCTTTAAAAAACAAAAAAAGTCACAAGCTTGGCTCCAGTGCCAAGGTTTGTTTTGGGGTGGTAATACCATTAATTGATTGCTATCCATGAACCTACATCTTTATATAGATGCCTCACAATGGGGTGTCCTGTTTGGTTCAAAAAAGATTCCTTTAAGGGGAAAGCATAATGTCACCTTTTGAGACACTGTTGAAATAATGTTTCTAACATGTTGCAGCCCTTTTTGAAAACAATCCCAGGGTCACAAAACTGCCATTGAAGGGAAAATTCATTGGATTCTATTTTATTACAGCGGGGCTACCTGTTTAGAAACCCATCCATTGTACCGAATGGGCGGTTCAAAAACTGTTTTGATGATGTGCTTCCAAAAAGTCTCAAACAATCTCTTAATGTTGGGTTGTCCCTGCCATTAAATGGGAGCATCTCAAATTTAGGTACTCCCCAAGCTGTATAGTCATCCTTTTAAGAAAAGGGCGTGGGGCATCCAAATTTTGGGCAGACCTATTTAAGGAGACATTCCCAAATGATTGTTTAATAACTTGATATGGGTTATTATGCATCTTTTTATAAGGAGGAATGATTTGGTAATTTGCATTGCCAGCCATTCCAAAATTCACATGTGAACCCAACCTTTAAAAGATCAAGTTTTTTGGCAATGACACCCACTGAGTAAGGGGTTTGGTGTTAAGAGCATTGCAACCGCCCATTAGGGGAAGAGAGCTTGGACGAGTCTGCAAAAACAAAGTCCTCTGGGGGTGGTCAAGCTGAAGCTAGCCACAACCATAGCTAAGTTTTATTTTTGGATAATCCTTTGAACATCCCCGTTTTTTTAATGACTTGCATAGGGGTTATGGGACTGTTCAAAACCGGGTTGCCCCAAAAGTTTCATTGCACACCTGCATACAGTTATATTTGATATCCCTATCCCCTTTTTATATATCTATATATATATATCTGTGCGGTTATTATGGATGGGTGATCGATGAATCAATGAATATGAAACCACAGCCTTAGGACAGGGCCTTGATGCAGCAGCCAGCCTCACCTCAGCAAGCAGCCCCTTCGACCTTTCAGAGCCGGCCTGTCGAGCCACCTGTTCCTGACCTGGACATGAATCAATCCCCATGCATGATGCAGAGGAGCACTCTCCCACAGCCTGAGTCAGACCCATGCCAACCCCAGGTGATCCCAAGCTTGTGGTGGAAATCACTGATTCAGAGCCTACTTTGGTTTAACACGACAACCAGTTGGGATTGTCAGACTACGAAAGCCCTCGTGACCTTGATGTTAGCCCAGCGCCCGTCATTAGACAGGAAGAAGCTGTTGCAGCTGCCACGCCCATGGAAACGGCTGGGGCTGAAGTGCCAATGGCATTGGCGGAGGATCTGAAAAGGCTACACATCAGCACACCAACGCCGAAGCCTGCTCCAAAGAAGTCATTCTCAATGGCTGATGATGGAATCAAGTTCACTGGCTTGACTCCTGATGCAGTGAAAGTTTGGCTGCACTTCTTCGGAGACAGAGCACTGACAGCATCTCCGAGTCACCGGCTCATAGCGTGGCAGCTCCAAGTGTGGCAGCTCCAAGCGTGGCAGCTCCAAGCGTTGCAGGTTGAAGTGTGGCAGCACCAGCACCTGTGGCAGCACCAGCACCAACAACCCCGATGAGCATGGCAGCTGAGCCCAAGCTGTTAGAGCTCTCGCCCCTTCAGCTGATGAAGATGGATGAGGTACAGTTGGGTCACCGGCTTGTTGAATTTGAGAAAGGAGCTCAGGTAGCTCCAGGGGACCCACTGAAAACCCTCCTGCTGTTCGATGCATGGAAGCAGCAGCATGCCAAGATGGCACCTGAGCAGCAGCAGAGCAATGTATATGCGCTACTACCGCTCAGTGAGGCCTTCAAGGGTGCCAGCTGCTGTGGCTGTTAAGTTCAGGAAGGCATGCAGCATGCAATGATGATATGGGAAAGTTGGCTGCTGAAGTGTTTGCTGCGTACATCGAGTGCAACGAAAACTGGCTTTCATCATCGGTTGTCTTGGAAGAATCCCAGATTCACAACGAAACCGAAGGTGGTCGCTTGGGATGGCTCACCAAAGAAGATCCCTGACTTATCCCATGTTTTTTCATTTTTTTCGATCAAGAGTATGCCTCATATTTCAGATTGTTTTCAAACATCCCTTTTGTAACCACACTCCACCAAAGTGTACTTCAAAGAAATAAAGTTGCCTTCGCCAGATGCTCTCACATGTCATCACCTTATCTTATCTAATGGGTAACCATCCCCAAATGATTAAATACAATCCTCTACCAAATCACATCGACAATGGGAGGGTAACTACTATCTCAATCAACATGGGTAATCGACCCAAAATCATCAAGCAACATCCTTTACCAGATTATGCACCCCGACAATGGGGGGGATAACTATTCTATCTCAATCAACATGGGTAATCAACCCCAAATCATCAAGTAAAATCCTTTAACGGGCTACACACCTCAACAATGGGCTGGGGGTAAGCAATCGATCTGAATCTTATATCATTTGGCCCACTTTTGTGGTTATCCCTCTGGTGTACTTTCTTTTTGGATATCCAGTCCGGCTGCCACACCTTTAATCCAAGGATCTCTTTGTGAAGTACCATGGCAATCGAGCGCTGGTGCACCACAGGCCCCAAGCTTCGCAATCTTTTCAGTTAATGGTGAAAGGGAGCCACCCAAAGCCTTCAGGGAAAAAGGGATAATAGTTCAACTAGTGGGCAACAAATTTCAACTGGTAGGGTTACTTCCCTCGGGGATTTGGCTAAAACTGAGGAATGCCTCTAATGAGTGCGAATTTCAAAGATCCTAAAGTGATCTGAAATTGAGAAGTGGACCCGGTGAGTGGTAATTTCAAGACCCCAAAGTGAGCAGGCTATATAATCTGGTGATGATTTTATTTCAATACAATAATGATATTATAAGCCTCATGGTATTACCTCCAATTTAGGTTCCTTATGAACTTGGCAGCTTGCCACACCTTGGCTTCTTCGCAGGCAGCTGCTGCAGAACGCTGGATTTCAATGCAGCTGGTAGCCTCCGGTCGCTTGGGCAACCACCAGGGTTGGGAAGAGATTTATGGGATATAAAGGATGACATTGTGATATAACTAAATGGTGATATAAAAAACTTACTAGTACCGGGGAGAGGTTCTAAATAGATAGATCCATGGATGGATACTCATAACAGGGGAGCCTTACCTAGTGAATGGATCGATGACTGGTTTGTAAACATGGTTGATAAACAAACTCATAAGTAGTACTGGGCAGCCTTAGGATAACAGTAATAACTAAACAGATAGATCGATGGATTGGTACCTCAAAACAGGGGAGCCTTATGGGTGGTATAAAAATTGAAATATCATCAATATATTAATCTTACGATAACTAATATACTTGAGAAGGGGTGACACGAAAGGTAGAATTCTCCTGTTTACGCCTAGTGAGAACCACATTCCACTAGAGATGTATTTAGATATGCATAAAAAAGTCTATTTTCTATTTATAGATGCAAACTGGCCTATTTACATCCAACATCCACTAACCAAAGGGAAATCAAACTGCAAATGGCATCTTCCCAAGACACCGGAGGACGGGGAGAACCTGCCTGGACGTCTTCCGCTGTCGCACCTATGGTGGTGAATTCATGCAGCGCCAAAATGTCCTTCCGGTCGTTTCGGAAACTCGGAAAAAATGTACTAATTAGATCCTCAAAAATCTACTCATGATCTTTTCATGCTGGAGTTTCCACATGTAAATACCGGAGATTCAACAAAAAATCATCTTAGAGTGCTGGTGTTTCAACCAGAATGAGCATTTTCCTGGTGTCAAGGCATCTTTCCCCATATTTCGACCCCTCTATGGCTTTACTACGTCCTGCAGCTGGCAGAAGCCATCAGCCCGGATTTGGAGTCCTAAGCTTTGCGCCGTGTGGCGCAGGATTCGCCCCAGGGCCTGGCTTTTCGGCTGTTTTTGTGGGAAAAACATGGAAATTCCATGGCAAATGATGGACTTTCATGGTGAGTTGTCCATATCTAATACTTATTTGATTGGATGGTCAATGTTTCTTCTGGGTGCTTCTTCACGAATTTTCGTATGAATATGAGTGAATTTGTTGAAGACTTGCTGAATCTTGTTGGGTCAGTTCCAAGTGCTCATCACATGAATGGCGACAGCGTACAATGAGAAACCACAAAGATAACGGATGAGTCATCAAACCCCTTATGGAATGGTGAATCCTTTTGAGGTGGCAATTGAGATTGGGATCATGGATCCCAGGACCAGGAGAATGATAAAATTCCAACTTCAAATTCTATTTTCATGGTCCAACCTAACTAATAGAAAATCATCATGTGTTGACTATAATTTGGGAACCTGTTCCTCTAGATCCTACACCAGTTCAACCGAGATGCTGAGTCCAACTCGCTGTTGAGTGCGAGCGAAAGGGTCTTGACGTGGTGGGTTGGCTGGGACCTGCTGAGGGGAACCCCTGGGGATATCGAATCTATAATTATAAAGATGGGATGATCACCAATAGGATTAATATACCCTTCTAGCACATTATGGGATGGAACATCCTCATGGTTGATGTTTGAAGCCTTCAAAACCCAGAAATTCAAATCCCATTACATTAATGGAGATTACCGTTAAATGGGGTTACCGCAAATGATCGTGATTTTTCTAGTCGGTATGCATTATACATAGTCGGTATGCAAAAAACACCTACATCAACAAATGACTGCAAATAAGTAGACCTAATGATTGCTAGGGTATTTCACTAACCTGAATTAAGGCCTGGGCCAAATGCCTACCTGAATTAAGGCCATTTGGGGATGATTTCCCTTATTAACCATTATTCCAGGGTTCGGTCGCAGTGAGGTCGTTATAATTTACCCAGATGCATGCATGTATGTATGTATGTATTATATATTATATATATAAATATACGTTAATGGCTCTGAATTATTGACCTCCAAAAACAGAGCCTGTAATGCTAAAGAACGACCCAAGCTTGTAAGGCTTCAAGGTCTTTTCTTGCATCCTTGGTTGAAGGGGCGACTTGTAGGAAACCACAGTGTGTATCTGCAAAGAACATCTTAGGATAAGTCTTGAATGGTATGAGACCAGATTACGAAAAAATGCACAAATAGATCATGTGAGATCAACATTCTCGAAATCAAAGTCCTTCAAATATAGGAGGCCACAAGAAGTTTGAAAAGTTGGTCCTCCAACTTCCCCCGCCTATCTACCAACTCAAAGTGGCTGCCTACTCTAGTGCATCTCACAGGCTTGGCCTAAGACCATCCCTGTTCTTCATGTTTTTTTGTGTGTTGTCATGTGTTATTTTTATATCGATGGGGCCCAAGGGAAATTTACAGAAAACCATGTTTTTTTCTCCCCAAGTAGAGGTTTCATGCAGACTTTCCCTTTGAGGAAAGACACATTAATGATAATTAGTACAACAGGTATACTCATAGGATCACTGAATTTTTGACTCTAAAATCATCTAAAATCCACGGCATGTTTTTCCCAGGATCTCTTTGCACGCGTTTTCCAGCCGCTGCAGTTGTTCTCCAGTGCTCTTCATCTGCACCTCACGGCCAGCTTCTCTCTCCTGGCGAGATTTCACCGCTGTTTTTTTGGGTGAATCTTTGGGTCAGAAAACCATCGGGAAACCATGGAAAAATACATATATAATATTAATGTATGTGTATATGCATATAGGTACATACACACACACGTATATACAGTAATATATGTATATAAAAATATACAGTATTTATCAGGGAATTATAGCAGTGCTTATTTATAGTGCTTATTTATAGTGGATGATTCTTATGGGTATCAATCCTTGTGCTGGTGGCTTTTTAGGGATTCCGATAATTGGCCGGAGTAATGCCCTTTAATATATTTTAATATCATCTACCAATTCGATTTGTGGGCCGCTGCTCAATCGAGGATTTGACAGGTGAAGGTTGCCACAGTGTGGATGATTGGCTGCTTGGCTGTAAACATGTGAGGCCCTCCCAACAGCAGGAGGGCCATGCATTGAAAACAGCAAATGCTGAGGGCTGTATGTCGAAACCAAGGACTGTCACCTGGGGCTGCGATCTCTTTTCTCTCTTCACCTTCCCAACGACAAAACATGAGCCGTTACAATGCCAGGTGCGTGAGTCCAAAAATGGTGTGCATCCCCAAAAAAACGCACTTCAAGATTTTCCATAGGCTAAATTATGCTAAAAGAATATGAAATATGATAAACCCCACAATTTTAGGGATATGAAATTCTTGGGCAAAGCCAGGTAGAATTGCTTGAGGGGCACATCTTTTCCAGGCATTTAGCCATTGTCAACCCATGTGCATCAAACCCTCCTGGAAGCCGTTTTGCCAGCTTTCCTGGTGCCAGCTGAGACTGTGCTAAATGCGCAAGTCATCACAGGGATTCTGGATGGCAAAAGTCGCAAAACTATATCTGGCTGGTGGTTTTAACCATCTTGAAAAATATTAGTCAATGGGAAGGATTATCCCATATATGATGGAAAATAATAAATGTCTGAAACCACCAACCAGATATACTTTAATCATCTTTAATCTTTAGGATACTTTCAGCACAATAATATCTAGAATCTGCAAATCATATCTGCGCCACGCAATTCCACAATGCCCACAAGATCTACCTTTTTCTATTCGCCAATCAAAAAAATCAAGGACCAGGCTGGATCTCCAACACCAACTGCACCAAGCGTCGAAGTGCCCGAACAGACGGCTCTCGCTTGCCACAATAGCCTGAAGAACTGCATACCGCCTCCCCCTAGTGTACCTCTACTTCGATGTGCTTGCTAGCAAGTATATACATAATATATATATATATATATATATATATACATAATATATATATATATATACATAATATATATATATTATATATATATTATAATATACTTATAAGACTCTATAATAGTTTATAAATTTATAAAGCAAATATATGTTGACGACATTCCATATATAACTGGGGTCAAATCTGCTGGTTTTTTCCAGTCCTGGGATGCACGGGGGAAACCAACTGCTCCCAGCGACTGAATGCTGCCGTTCCGACACCTCGTCCATGCGTTCAGCCACTTCCTGCGATGGATCTGGAGAAAACCACTGCGATCAATACCCTCCGGTGTCGTCTAACATGGTAAGCTGGGAAATTCACGAAGTAAATGGAGGTTTGAAGCTGGGAAAATCAATGATAAATAGGCGATTGTTCCAGCTTGCCACAAGTGATTACCCGCGCGCAAGCATCTACAAATGGGTGAGTTTCTATTGCTGTGTTTGATTGCCGAAGGCTACTGCAACTCTCCTCGGTGGTAGACTACTTCCATCCTGGAAGTCATCAACTTCATCCATTTTTTGGGCCGATGCTCTTCAAGCCCCCTATAGTTCTTGGATTACGTAATTCACTGGGGGTGGAACCTAGCCAACCAACAAACCAGCGAGAGTACTAGCTTCAAGGATCCAACTAAGTGTGTACTTTATGCACTCAAAAATGACAGACTGAGGCTACTAGCACTCCGAAGCGATCCTTCCCGAGATCAACACGGTCTCCTCTCGCAATATGAGCCAACTTGTAATTTATGAGGCGGCAACACGGCATATCTATGTAGACTTCGTTTTGGGCGCCAAGCTTGGTTTTGTCGGGTTTTGGCCACATTTTGTAGATCAGCGGGCCACGTTTTGTCTTCAGGAAAATCAAGCTGATCAATGCTCCTAGATGCTCGAAGTTGAGATGATCTTATTTCACCCAACACGGCCGCCGTGTCCAGCCCTCTCCTTGGCCAATTTCTGCAAACCCAAGTCCAACAACGCATTGGATCCTCAGTAGCGCGCTTGATCTTAGCACATGGGACACGGTTCCCACATGTTCCCACCATGATCAAACAGAACAACCCACCAAAAAAACAACGACATATTGAAATAAATACGCCGAAGGACACTGAGGGCCAACCCAAAAATACAGAGTTACATGATTGCAAGATACATAGACTATCATAGACTAATAGAGACCTCTCTTGATCTAATATGATCTAATTAGATCCACCCAAGTACCAATGGATCTGCAGGTTCCATGCAAAGACGCTTTCTTCCAGTGAAGTTCGTTGTGTGAGCTCCCTTGTTGCCAGCTCCTCCGGCGCCATGGCTGATCTTGGATACCCTGCCACCCCCTCCGGTTTCCCTCAGTCCTGCAAGCCTTCGGCAATTTCCTCTTTCAAGTGGCCTATGGAGATAGCCATTTCCTCCGTCAATCTTGGCCCTTGCTCCTGGTTTCAGCCGAAAACTTGGATGGTTTGAGGAAATTGTGCTTTGCGTGTGTGTGTGTACACTGCTATTCACATGCAGAAAACTACAACTGGACATTTGATGACTATGCACGTTATGTTTTCCGAATTCATGCGCCAAAGACTATGCACGTTATGTTTTCCGAATT
>Ga0126342_10019150_pt1 | contig 11663 bp, 10 predicted proteins | sample Cyp1metagenome_FD_92528 | JGI IMG/M metagenome (GOLD analysis project Ga0126342, IMG submission 92528) | Coral microbial communities from Lord Howe Island, Old Settlement Bay, Australia - Cyphastrea 1 metagenome | ecosystem: Host-associated > Invertebrates > Cnidaria > Coral ... | reverse complement strand
ATATATCTGGGTAAATTATAATATTTCACTAACCTGAATTAAGGCCATTTGGGGATGATTTCCCTTACTAACCATGATTCCAGTGAGGTCGCAGTGAGGTCGTTATAATTTACCCAGATATATATATATATATAATTATATATATATACATCCACCCATACACCGTTTGGTTCCCAGCTTGCCAAGTTACTTGGAATTCTAGTCTTATCTATAAATACTTTTTATTACCCCCAAATCCCGAGAAAACTCAAAAAGTCAAAGTTAGAAACTGCCATGAATCTGCAAAGATAGGATTTTTCCAAGGTTCAAGGTTTTATAAAAATCACCAGCTGATCACCGGCCCCCAAGTGCTTTCGAAGCTATCCGACTCCTCAAACATCTCATGCTGGAGGCCAATGCCCTGATGGCCTCCCGCAGACAATTTTGGGTAAAAAATATGGGGGGAATCACATGAAATCACCAGCAAACATAGATAAAAATGATGTTTTTGATGTGTTTTTCAAGATGTTGGAAAAGAAAAATGAAGGTTGAAGTAGCAGAAATATGGGATATTCAGTCGAGTCGACTGAGAAAATCAGCCCAATCAGCCCCATTCGGCGGTGAAGAACAATGAGGATAGCAAGACATTGTGACATGTGGACAGTCAATCGCCATGATCTGATCTACGATACCAAGGTCCCCTTTTTTCGTGAATCTGTGCTGCAAAATCAACGAAAAACCACCTGGCCTTCACCAATTTTCATCGTAAAGGGGGAAAAACATATGTGAAAAACACATTCCTATCTTTTCGAGGTGATCTAACCATCAAAAATGATGATTGAAGTGCCAAGGAATATTGGGGAGTTAGCGTCCAGAAATTTCACCGTATGCTATGGAAGCCATGGCCTATTTACTTCGATGATTTGCAATTACAGTATATAGACATGGTGATTTTCCACACTGTTACATTACCAGAGGGTAATCTGGTAATCATTCAGACATTATGATCATTATGTGTTGGGAACGTTTCATTTACTCCGTAAAGCCGTGAAACCGTAAACTCAAGGAAATGCCCGGGAGCGACCGTTCGTGAACTCTCCCGGTTCATATTTTGACCTGCCTTTTTGGGAGGATGGATATAGTTCATATATGTTCATGTGGTTTGTACTTGGTGATCCCACTTAGTAAGTGGGATATAACCCCAGTTATAAGTGGATTAACCCTACTTATCCCATTTATAACTGGGGTTATAACCCACTTACTAAGTGGGATGAGCCACCAAGTACCTGTTTTTACCAAACACGCCTTTCTTCATGGAGTGCCCCTGTTGTGTTATCAATCTGGGTTCAAAAACCACAATTTCACCCTTATATGGTGTTGTCTCAAAGTCGGGGACCCTTTTTTTTCACCGTGGTTTCGATTTTCTCGCAATCCTAAAATTTCTCATGATCTCCCCCGCACCCGCGCATTGTGGCAGCCTGGCGTAGACGTCGTGCATTCCTTTACCGATGTGCTGGGGATGGCTGGGGGTTACGAGAGCTTAAATCAATGACGTGAATCGATGATTCAGTGACTCAATGAACGAATGAATTAGTGAATCAGTGGTTCAAATAATCAATGAGTGAGTGAGTCAATGAATCAATGAATCATTGAACCAAAAAATGAATGAATTGAGTGAGTCCAAGAGTCAGTCAATGCATGAATGACTGAATGGACTGGACTGTAATGGAATGGAATGGAACGGAATGGAATGGAAGGGAATGGAATGGAAGGGCATTAATGGAATGCAACGCAACGCAACGCAATGGAATGGAATGGAATGGAATGGAAAGGATGAATTAGTGAGTCGATGAATCAGTGAATCACTGAGTGAACGAATGAATGGATGGATAGATGGATGGAGAGATGGATGGATGGATGGATGGATCTACTTCTTCACCGAGCGACCTCTTTGCTGAGGTACCTCCTGAACACCCCCTGGATGGCCCCATTTTTGTCTGTGAATCCCCCGGACGAAAAACCCATGCTTTCCGGGGGATGTTTAATATTTAATATTTCCGGAGGATGGGATTTATGTTGTTGGCATACCCTATTTTCAGGCAAAAATCTTCGGCTTGAGTTCTTTTTGATGCAAGATTCGGATCATTTTCAGGATGAAAAAAGCCGTCAGCTTTGTTAACGCTTCTGTGGTTTTCTCTATGTTTTTCTTCGGCTAAAAAAAGGTGGTGCCCCCCCAAACGTTATGTTTATTGGTTTATAAACATTTATAAACCCCAATAACTAGTTCGATTAATATCACCTACAAAAACCATAGTGACATTGGAGTTATAAACGCACCAACTGAACGCATCTCCTGGGCTTCGCCCACCCTTCGTCGTGGATTTCCGTGCGGATTTCCCAAAAAAAAGTGATCTGAAGGGCCTTCGGCCTTCATGCTACCGTAGAAAGATTTTAACGTTTTAGGTTACCATAGTCCAAAGTCATATCCCCAATAACCCAAACATTAACCCAAGTTATTTTGCGGAAACTTCGCTATCTAGGTATCCATAAAGAGATATCTTAAATATCTTTGGTGCTTTGAATCGATGTTGACCCTGGTCTGGACGCTCTGATCCAAAATGGCTCGTTGAACAAAAAAAGCCCGAAGAATCTGCTGATTTTCAATCCCCAAAAAGATGGAAGAGGTTCAATGGCCCACTATTCTAGTGGGATTTGACTTTCTGCATATTTTTGAGGCCGACCCCTCTGAAAAATATGAGTCAGTTGGGATGATGACATTCCCAACTGAATGGAAAGTCATAAAATTCCATGGTTCCAAACCACCAATCAGCAATGATTCCAAATGATTCCACTCAAACCATGGTGGTTCAGCCGAAAAGGAGACTGAGTGATGTTTGGGGTAAAGACGTGGCTTCCCTCTGCTAGACGTGGCAAACGCTGGACACTCAAAAACGATTTCCCTCGGCCATCACACCATGGATTTGCTTAAGGGCGTCCAACCAAAAAAGAAAAGGAGAAATTCTCTACAAGGTGGTGCCCCCCAAGTTATAAATGGGTTATAATCCCATTAACTATAGATATATCACCAACCATAGTTATTGGACTTATAAACCAACTGAACGGTAACGAACTGGGGCACCACCCTGTACTTGGAGGATCTCGATCCTACTTACTAAGTTCTTAGTAACTGGAGTCCCATGATTTCAGCCATTAATTTAAGGATAATCCACGAAGAAGGGGACTTACTAAGCAGGCTTATTACCCTCTGGTAATTTAACATAGCTATTGAAAATGGTGATTTATAGTGGATTTTCCCATCAAAAATGGTGATTTTCCATAGCTACGTTAAATTACCAGAGGGTAAACTACTTGTGATTCGTGGGATGATCCTCCAAATATTTTTATTCCCCCATTTCTGGATATGTCTGGTGGATTTCTCATTGAAAATAAATCAGCCATTCACTCAACGAAAAAACCCAGGAGACCTAGGCCTTATGGATGGTCCATGAATCTATGGTGGAGCCCCTGGAGCCCCGAAATTCATGATTTTAATGGCCTATAATTAGCCCCTATAGTCTGTGGAATCTGTCCATAGACATCTAATCACATATGGCAGTGTGTCAAAACCTTGTACCCCTGGTGAACATAAAAATAGTTGGTAAATGGATGTTCATCCCCCTAAAAATGGTATAGGTATTGATCCATAGCCATATGTTTTTCCGCATCTTTTTTCTTTGCCTAAGTGGACACTTGATATACCTGGAAGCTAAATTACCCATCACAGCGTTTTTCTTCGCAGATTGAAGTGCGTTTTCCTCTGACGTGGATGTGTATCTCAAGTAACGGTTTATAACCCATTGAAATACCTTCTGGTAAACATACAAAAAAGATGGAAAATCACCATTTTAATGGGTAGATCAACGATTTCTATGGCCATTTCCAATAGCAAACTGTTTGTTTACCAAAGGGTACATATCATTATACAATGTATCTTGGGGATGTTCCAATTTTCTGTCACGCTATTGCATGCGCTTCTTATATAATTGCTCAAAAAGTGGGATGCACAGCCAGGTGTGCAGAGTTGTCGTTTGCCTATGGAGATGTGACTCGAGGTCCAGGTTCGGACCCGCGATCGGAAACCCGCGATCGTCGCTTCGGAAGCCCCGAAACCAGAATGGTGCACTGGAAAGAAGAACTAATGTAACAAACATGAAATGATTAATCATATTAAATAATGATATTAAATCTAATGATATTCAATAATAATATTAATATATAATATTTATTATGATATATATATATATATTTATATTAATATAATGATTATAACATTTATCATATTAAATCCAATATATAATATTCAATAATAAATGTGATAAAAGTAGAATTTCAAACTGAGTCCTTGCCATGTTTGGCTTCCTTGCCATATGTTTCTTCAGGATGTAGCCATCCACTTGGTCGATTTATGATCTAAAAAAATTACAAACCATTATAACGATCATTGTCAACCATTAATTAGATAACAGTATAGTTAATTACTGTAGGTACTGATAATTGATAACAGTAAACTATAGTATAGGCTTAATATGGCTTAATAATACTGGTTGGTGGTTGAGCCCCATTGACAAAGGCCAGGGTATTTCCATAGGAAAATGGTGGTCTCCAAAAATGCTTGGTTTATTTCCATGGGAAAATCCCAAACAAAACTGCTTGGTGGTTGATCCCTACCCCTCTGAAAAATATGAGAGTTCGTCAGTTGGGATGATGACATTCCATTCCCAACTGAATGGAAAGTCATAAAAATAAAACATGTTCCAAACCACCAACCAGTCATTATCAACCATTACAAACTATTGTCATCAACCATCATTATTGACCATTAACCATTTGTATTATTGACCATTATCAACCATGGTTGGTTTATTTCATGGTTGGATCACCAAGGGTACCCCTATCACTTTCCGGAAATCTCCACTTAACCATTGGTGTGGTTCTTATAGATGATGTTCCATTGTTTTCCCAGCAAACCTCCATGGAGTTTGGGGATTTCCGCCATCCAAAGATTACGGATGGGGCCCCCAGTCTGGTTTATGGAAGATATCCCGAACTAGATAACTATAGGATTCATGGGGTGAATCTAAACCAACAAACATAACTGGGTGGCACCATCCTGTATGACAGCCGCGGTCGCTGTCAGTTCTCTTAGCCTTTGCCTGGACTGCTTGTAGGGCCTGGGCCCCAGGGCACGTGGGACCTGGTCAAAGATCTTGATACCAATGGATACCTTTAAAGGAACTGTATCATGGGTGTCCCATCTTTTACCATCTGGTTATTTAACATAGCCATGGAAAATCACCATGCTGTTAATAGTTAAGCCATCTATTTCTGTGGGCCATTTCCCATGGCTATGTTAAATAACCAGAGGGTAAAGATCTTTACCAGAGGGTTTGTTGGTGATAGGATCATGGGTCAACCCTCCTAGTAAATTGACAGTTTGACCCTTAAAAACACTAGATGTTTGAGTGGTTTCACTCACCTTCCAACCCCTATCAGTCAGGGTCAATGTTAATTTACTGGCGGGTATAATTTAATGGTATGAACTATCAATATGGTACAATAATATATAATACCAAATGATATGGTATCTATTATATCAATTATGGTATCAGTTACAAGTAGTTTATAACATGTTACAATCACTATTTTAAAAAAAAATGGTATCAGAATTATGTTTCAGTTGCATCACTTAACAATATTGCTATATAGAATGTATATAGTAATTGCCAAGTTAAAATTTAAATATATATCTGGGCAAATTATAATATTCCACTAACCTGAATAGTTCAGCCATTTTGGGATGATTCCCCGAATCCTGGCTATGATTATAGTGAGGGAGAACAGGGTTTTTTATCGCAACATCATTTACCCAGATTTATGTCCAAATATGGTTAGAATATATATATATATATATATTACTAACCACTATGAACCATTACTAACCACTATTAATCTGTATTAACCATTACTAACCATAGATAAATCACCTGGTTTGTAATTTTTCGGTGATAACCATCGCTTGGCCCTCAGTCAACTGGATAATCATCGGATCCAAAAGGGCCCTAATTTTGTCAAAAAAATGTCCACACTTTCACTGTGAGATGCCCTGCCCTTTCCACTGACATTTAGACGGCTCATTTTGCAGAACTACCTAATGTCTATTACAGTTATGGGTAAATAGAACCAAAATGCCCCTAATGTCCTCTAATTTGTTTAGACTCTTCAGAACCACCTAATTATACCTAATTTGGGTTTGAATCTTATTACATTTCTGATTGAGACATGCATAGATTTTGGCCGTCACAAGATCTGTAGTTTTGGCGACCGCACTGATGGAACTCTCCTGGTAAGAACTTGGACTGCCGGGCATATAGCCTCTGGCCTCGGCTGACTGGTTGGTGGTTTTAACATGTTTTAACCATCTTGAAAAATATGAACATCAGTTGGGAAGGATGACATCCCATATATTATGGAAAATAGAAAATGAAACCACCAACCAGGTGAGAGGAAAGATCAATAGATAGGATGCAGAAGCAGCAAACATGAGATAATCAGAAAAAAGTAAGTTTATTGGATAATGAAACAGATGATGCCCTGCCAGCATCTGTGATTGACCAAGAAAGATCTTGGAAAATCATGTTTTTCACGCAGAATTCAACCTGGGCACGGATGTTTTGAGGTTTGATGTCGGCAAAGCTGTGGTCTCACCATCGATCCATAAAGTTCTAGGTCCCAATAGTAGATTTCGATCGATTTCGGAATCATCAAGTATTTGGATCTAACATTTTACCTAGTTTAACAGCAACCCTGACCTCATGCCAATTCCAATCTTTCAGGCTTGGATGTTGAAAGATGTTGAAAGATGTTGAAAGATACTGAAAGATGTTGAAAGCTCACGCACCTCCTGAAAAATCCCAGACTGGATTGTTTTCGCAAAACAACTACGGATTCCTTGGTCCATTGGCCAGACGAAAACCTTCCCAAATCAACATGGTAAAGAGTTAACCCTTCACACCCCAAACACGTCCGCAGGACCACTGAACTCGCTCTCCGGACGTGGTATGGGCTGGTGCCGAAGAATGGGCTTTGCACCGGACTTCCCACGAATTTGGGCGCCTGCAGGTGGGAAATCATGGGATTTTGGTGCGAGGTAAAAAATCCACCATGTTTACGTTCGGTAAAAAAAACACATTTATTTCTAACTATAGCATAACGAACTGGCCATGGCTTCAAGTTCGCAAAGTATAAACATCTGTAAACGTGTATCAGAGGTGTACCCTCTGGTAATTTAACATAGCTATTGAAAATTGCCATTTATAGTGGATTTTTCCATTGAAAATGGTGATTTTCCATAGCTATGTTAGTTTATCAGAGGTGTAACCGGTGCTTCGGGATTCTTCATTGATCGCCTTTTCAAAAATGATCCCGTCACGGCTCTCCCGCTGGATTCCAATTCCAATGGTTGGGGAAAGATCAGAATTTTCATAGCACTAAAAATTTCCATGGTGAAAAGGCAACAATTGGAATATCACCAGAAATTGGAATATCACCAGTAATCACCAGTAATTTCTATATGTCCTCCAATTCTATGTTTCTATAGATTGATTTGCAGGAAAGTGATCCATGAAACCATGCTGAAACCCACCCGGAAAGAAGTGATCCATCTGAGAATCCTAACCCTACCCAGCTCCCAACAATAGCTGGTCAATGGAGGTGTGAAAATTCCCCAAGTCATATATGGTCATTTCATAGGTCTTGACTGTCTTGACCCACAACCATATGTACATAAGTATATAGCATGTTTATATCTATATATTTTATAGAACTATAATGAATCAGATGTATGTGTCTGCGCAGATGATTTCGTCCGAAGACGAGGTGCCCATAACATTAATGATGGTATCATCACATTCCCTATCATTTCAAGTTGTTTTCGGATATCCACACGTAGAATGTACACTATGTTCAGACATACCCATGTTCTTAGCCTCCAGAACAAAGAGTTTCCAACCAGTTAGTAGTTGTTGTATAGTCTCATTCCCTTTTAATGATGTCCATGTGTGGCCAAAAGACCAAACAAACTACCCCAACTAATCTCTAGTGATTTAACAATTTGCTATGGAAAATGACCATCTTTAATAATTAATGTCAACCCCGGATTAATAAACCATGGTTTATTAATTAGGGGGGCATTCCCCCAATGTCATGATTTCATACTTTTTTATGGTACCTTCCCAATTCAACAGCCTAGGGGTTTATTAGTCCAGGTTGACATTACTAAATCATACGAAATCATCGAAATCAACGGAATGTTTTTGGTGAAATTCTTTGGAGGGAAACCTACGGCCGTTCATGAAGAGTTTTCACGGCCTAGCACTCGGAGTCTCCGCGCCGCTGCGGCAAATTCATTTTTGTTTCCACTCAGCACTCAGCACTCTACCCAGATGCGAACCATGGTGCTGGAATATTTACCAACATTTGCCCTTTCAAAATCACCCAAATGTAGGTAAATATACCATACATGGAGCATATGGGATATTTCTTTCCACTTTTCGTTCCATCAGTGCTCCGCTGTGTTCAGCTCACCTTGGCATAGTTCCAGGACGTCTGGGGGCAATCACCAGAATTAAACCCCAAAGTCACAGTGGTTATCTTCCACACAAATCTATAGTAACCCCCAAAAAGATAGAAAAAAATGTGTATTTGACGTTTCTATCTTTTTGGTTTATTAAAATCATTGCAATTGTCCAAACATTCAACATTTCCGTGGCAACATCTGCAAAAACTCAAGGTGTGCCTACTTCCCCCTGCCCGAATGACCTGCAATGGTTTGGAAAAAATTGGGGAGTGGCCCCTGTATTCTTGTCAAACAGTGGAAAAAGGGGGTACGTCTACAGGTGAAACATCAGAACTATTGAAGAGTTTTTGTTTCCGATATATATATATATGTACTGGTTGGTGGTGTCAACCCTCTGAAACATATGAGTTCGTCAGTTGGGAATATTATTCCCAATATATGGAAAGTCAAAAAAATCATGTTCCAAACCACCAACCAGCAAACTATTATCATCAACCATCATGATTGACCATTAACCATTGGTGTGGCTCTTATAGATGATTTTCCATTGTTCTCCCAGCTATAAACCACCAGTATATATATATATAATTATATATATATCATACATTATATCCTTCTTCTTGCGGGTGATATCATCTTTCTTTAGCAGAGTCTGGGTCCCAATCATCCCCGGTGTGCTGTTAACATTGACGACCCACATCCCCCGATATCATCAAGATGGAGACCATTAACGAATCCGAGAAAAAATGTAATTTAAATGTTAACATGGGGTATTTCCCGTAGTTTCAAGTAACAGCCAACATGATGTTACTATTCAAAATTTGAATGCTTGAACATAATCAATCGGAGAAGAAAAAACCGAAAAGTTCCCAATGTTTGGATGATTCCCCGAAACCTCAGCAACATTTATGATATTTTTATGGGTGGGCTGCAAGTCCGGATAACTTTTACATCATCACAACCCATTCACTTGGTCCTTACCATTAAAATTGGAAAAATCACCAATCAATTGGCACCATGCCCTGCCAATTTGACGATTAGTTCACTTCCTCTACTGTCCCATGAAAATAGTGCCTACCTTGTGTTCCCTAAGTCGGTACAAATAACTCCAAAAAATGTTTGGTTACTATGGTTACTTATTCATATAAAAAACATAGAACTCCAATATACTATGGTTATATAAGTTCAAATAACTCCAATATATTATCGCCAGTGATATATCTATAGTTACTATATCTGGTTGGGGGGTTCAACCCCTCTGAAACATATGAGTTCGTCAGTTGGGAATATTGTTCCCAATATATGGAAAGTCATAACATTCATGTTCCAAACCACCAACCAGCAAACTATTATCATCAACCATCATGATTGACCATTAACCATTGGTGTGGCTCTTATAGATGATTTTCCATTATTCTCCCAGCTATAAACCTCGAGTATATATATACATATATCATATATCATATACCCTCCAGTAAATTAACATAGACCCTGCCAGTCATCGGGGTTGAAAGATTAGTTTCCTCTGAAAATTGGTGATATTCCCTACCACCAACCAGTTATAGATGATTTTCCCAGCTATAATCAGATATATTGTTATTCCAATTATTAACCATTATTAACCATAGATTAACCATAGATTAACCATAGATTAACCAGGAACAAATGTTCCAAACCACCAACCAGTAACCCATGTACCATTACTATGGTCTATAGACCAACCATGCTCGGTGAACCAGACACCCTAAGCCTCGTCGTTCGTTCGAAAAAAAGCACCCTTTCAGCCGCCTGACTTCGGAGTGCACTACGCAGTGTGCCTCTCGGTCAAGTTACGACTGGGATGAATGGGGCATGGATAAAACCCATCCAATAACGAGAATGTTGATAACTGATATGATATGTATATATATATATATTATATCATAGATAAAACAATTATCATATATGTGTATATATCATATATCATATGTCATATTTACATCTTTTGTGACCATCCCCCAATCCGCGTTAATCAAACCACGACACAAAAAACATCGTGGTCATCAAATGGCTGGAAAATCTCGTGTCAATTTAAAAAAAAAAGGAAAATCATCTACTCTCTGGTAAACGTTTACATAACTGTGGAAAATCACCATTTTAATGGGAAAATCCACTATTTCTATGGTCATTTTCAATAGCTTTTTGTATGTTTACCAGAGGGTACAAATGCCAGAGGCGTCGTTGTAGGATCACCATCCGATTTTGGGAGGAGTTTGAGGCAATCTTGGTGGGCTCTCAAAGATCATGTTCCTCTTGTCGCATTGCGTCCTTGAACCAAAACCGGAGATTTTTGGGGGTCGGATTTCCCAATAAAAATGGATGGTGAATGATGGTGATTTTTTTTTATCCCCAATATCTTGGATAGTACCCCATATCAGAATCAACCAACACGGAGGGCTTGCAGCCGTTGCTCATGTGTAGTTTCAATGCCCAGGAAACTCAACAACCAGCTGTAGTCGACCGCATTTCTCGCTGATCATCGCCAAACTGCCAGGAATCATTGTGCTTCGCAAGTTCGCAACAGTTCGCAACCATGCTTAGCTCACACAGTTCTACACGAGATATTCCCAGTGCTATCTATCTATATTAATATTGATGATAATCAACTAGATATATATATAGTATGTTAATACATCTAATCTTAAAAATAGATAGTTAATCCATATGTAATTATATAATAAATGATCTATTATAGATAGTACAGATGTTCCATGGGATGCACAACCCAGCCATGGGTCCCCACAATTGTGTTGCTGGACATCTCAATGTAATGTCAACCCTGGATTAATAAATCACTGGCCATTTCAGGAACCTAAATTGGAGGTACCTACCATATATAAGGCCTGTTTTTTAGGCCTATGTAAGGGAATATCCCTCCAAAATATGGTACTGTATAGTGTTTTTTGTCCAATTGGTTTTTTCTTTTTCCATATTTTCTGGTCGATGGTATACCTACCCCTCTGAAAAATGATGGAGTTCGTCAGTTGGAATGATTATTCCATTCCCAACT
>Ga0126342_10019149_pt1 | contig 11663 bp, 8 predicted proteins | sample Cyp1metagenome_FD_92528 | JGI IMG/M metagenome (GOLD analysis project Ga0126342, IMG submission 92528) | Coral microbial communities from Lord Howe Island, Old Settlement Bay, Australia - Cyphastrea 1 metagenome | ecosystem: Host-associated > Invertebrates > Cnidaria > Coral ... | reverse complement strand
TGAGCCTCAAGTGCTAGCGGTATCCCCTAAGGTTTTGTTGAACTTGGAAAACACCTGGCAGGTTGAGGACATGGTATGCAAGGCTCTTTGTGGGGTACTGCAATGATGTGGATTCACAATATACCTATATAATTAATACTATATTGGATCTGTAAACAACATTGACAACATTAAATGATGTCGGCTTTTAAGCAACCGGAACATGGGGATAGGATAGACATAGATCGAAATCAATGTGGTTTCCTGGGTCTTAAACCTGACCTCACTGGAGAATGTGCACACTTTTTTCATGGGCTCAAAATGGCCCATGTATAGATGGTTTGCCTTTAAACAAAGGTGATTTTCCATGATTTTCCATGATTTGCCATGATTTTCCATGTCAAGTTACATCAAATTACCAAAGAGTAAGCACCAAAAATCCAGATGAAAACAAGCAAAGGAGCGAATATAACCATTGAAAATGGGGATTTAAGCAACGCCAGTTTTGATAACAAATAGCTGTGGTGGTATTTACACAAATCTAGCCAACGCTGCACCAGAAAATCTGAGCCCTACAAGAGTGAACGCTGGCCAATAGTGTCTGCCCTGGCGTTCTAGGGCTGAGAAAATCTATACGCCCAACAAAAGCATGACCAACGATTGTCAGGTCAAACTACATTTGTACCTTTCCCACATTTGGGATTATAATTCTGTTAGATTAATGATGATTATACTTGGAGTGCGCAGAATACATGCTTGTCTGCAGATTTCGAATGTACAATCATTCTTTTTCTTGGTGTGAAAAAAATCGCAAAATGGAAAATGACCCATGGATGGCCCAGGTATTTTGGATGGTTTACCTTAAAGAAACTAGGCCGCCACCAGCAAACTGCCGGCCATTGAGGATGTGGCATCCCCTTGAACGGGATACAGACCTCGGGAGCACCGACCGACCAGTTAACTGGTCAAACCTGGCTGGAAAATCATCGTTTTTAATCCAAAAACAAGCAACAGTAAATTGGGATTCGAAGATGTTTTCATGGGAACATCGGAACATCGGAACATCGGAAAAAAATCATCTGTAAATTGGGGAATGTTTTTGGGATTCTCCGTTGCCATCTTGCCATATTCCGGCAACGAAAATTCTGGGATTCACCGTGGTTGTCCACATCAACACCCCGCAGAAACCAGAGCTTCTTCCTCGATGAATTGACATAGGGACCATACCATGGGAGTGTAACTAGTAATATCAGGAGGGATGGGATTAATCTGTCAGTGGATGTTCCTGGAAAAAACCGATGTCGGTCTGTTACAAGAAAACGGCTTTTGCTCATGGGCTAAATTTCGCGCTTTTGTGGGGGGAACAAAAAACAACATGTGAAATTATCGGAAAACAATCAAGTCAACCAACAAGTCAACCCTGTCAACTGTATCAATAAGATCAATCATCAAATATCATCAAATAAATGATCAACATCTGACATCAACCATCCCTTTTTGTGGAGAAAAAACCAGGGCCCGTTTCTGGAGAAAATTCTCGGCCGAGTTCTCCCGACATCTCCACGTGAGCCGATGAAGCCCCGGGTAGAGCGGAGCAGACACCTGGCAGCAGTGGCTCGTAAGTGGGTTAGAACCCCAGTGATTGACATGGGATAAGTAGAGTTCATCCACTTCTGGGGTTTTGTCACCACTAAGTGGGGTGATCCACGAAAGGGGGAAAACATGTTTCATCATGTTTCCTTGCACCATGTTTTGTGTTCTGTTTCACTTGCACTCTTCAGGGTGGAAGCCAGAAACAAGTCTCGAGATTTTCTATAAACGAACCCCAAGGATCCTAGCCCCTAGGAAAGTCCCTAAAGATCCTGGCAAAGCTCCTCGATGGGGTGTCCTTTGTTGGTTGCACCTTTTGTTCGAAAACCAAGCATTCTTCAATATGGCTGAGCACTACTCCATCGTCCCATTTTTTGCGGTACTTACCAGGGTTTGACTCATACTTGTATCCCCTTGATTTGACAAGAATGGCCATACTATAGCATACTCATATCTCTCTCTCTATATTATATATATATTATAGATATTATATATATATATATATTATAGATATATTATAGTAATATGCCTTCCTGAGACCGGAGGAGTCCATCGAAGCTGGAAACACTCAAATCTTGTTGCTTGCAATTACTTACATACCGATATCTTAATTTTGTATAATAGCCACAAGGATGATCCTGGACCCGGCAGTTCGGATATATAATTCAGTCTCAACCATGCGTTCAAACGGTTTAGACAACCACGTTGCGGGTTGAACTGAATCACTTGTTCCCTATTTTTTTTGCTGGAAACAGCTACTGTAATGCCAACATGTTCTTTTCTGAAAAAAAAATATGTTGAGTCGATATGATTCTATATGATTCTATATGTATTTTGCAAGTAAAGACCCAAATTTGCCAGTTTAGACTTCATGAATGTTGCAGATGAAAAAACATCGCAGACCTGGATACGCCTCCATTGCCGAGGGGTTGAGCTCCTTCCGGTCATAGTTGGAGTCGTGGCAAGAGATGATGGAAAATCCATGGGAAATTTCCGGCATCAACTGGTTGGTGGTTTTAACCATCTTGAAAAATATTATGGTTATTCTAATTTGGAACATCATGGTTATTCAAATTTTCATGGTTTAACCTGGGCGATCGAAACACTGGCCTGGTACTTTTGAAATTTGGCTTCTCGACTCTAAAGTTTTCCATGGATGCAACTAAATGGCAACTCTTCGCCAATCCGCTGGGACATCTGTACAGGAAACCTCAGAAGAGCAAGGTTAAAATGTCTGGAATCCATAGTGACAATTCCCCTAGAAATAGGAGTGTAATTCCCCAATAAACCACCATCAGACTGGTGTTTTCAACAACCCGAAACAACTTCGTCAAACCACCAAATTTCATTGATTAGCAACTTAGAAACCTCAATCAGTCAGAAAATTTGGTAAAATCCCATGAACCGCAGCAACAAAAACACAATATTTTTGTTGCAGCAACCCGGGTCCTATTCATCTGCAAGCCGTAGACATGCGAGGCTTCCACGTTGTCCAGCAGGAACTGAACATCGCTGCCCCACCTAGGGATGTTTGATGTATGTTTGATGTATGCTTGAAAGCCTGGGGATGTACTTATGTTATGGAAATATTTGACTTGGTCAGGTTAAGTTAGGTTGGGTCGGATTGGGTTAGCTTAGGTTAGGTAAGTAGGTAGAGGTATCTGTATTCTGTCTAGGATGAAATGTAAAAGATGTAGACATGTAGATGTAGAAATGTAGAATATATAGATTAGACTAGGTGTAGTGTTAAACCGTTTGAACTATAATATAACTACATCGAATGTATACTGTATACTGTACATCACCCGTCTCTTATTGGCAATTGGCATGGCCTTCTGCCAATCATGACATGACTTGGATGGCAGTCTGCTCCAAAAATGAGTGTATGATAGTGTATAATAGCCTATTTACGCTTGGGGAAATCATAAGTATTTATCAAGTGATATATTGTAAACTGGACTCTCCATGTTGCTCTATCTGCAAGCACTTGAGCAATAACAACAGGACTTCTCATAGGAAAACATGCGGAACTCGTCCATTTCAAACCTGCAACTGTTGATTCCCCAGCATCTTGAGTGGAAAACAGTTGCCGTGGAAGTTCAGACCACTTTCCGGGTTACCACTGCCCTCATTGACGGGCTTCCAAATGTTCCAGTTTCAGCATCCTTCCCCATAGTCGCTCCCCCAATATTAAAGTCCCAAAAATGATGAGAATTGACTAGATTGATTACCTCCCAAAAACTGAAGGAATCAGAATCCCAAACTGTGATTCCCAATCCGACCCCGAGTACGGCTGAATGGGCGAATTCTCAATGTTCGATGATGAGTTAAATCCCACTTAACAATCCATTGTGGAAGCTGATGTTCTCAGCTACAAACCGCCATGGCTAGGAGATAGAGCAGGAGATCAGACCCTCTGTCGTCCCTATACAAAGATGTTGAATAGCAGACTGTGATCATCCAAAATACATAAAGGCTGGTACAACCTTATATAATCATCAATCAACAGGGGTTGAAAAAAGCCACTGTCATACGGGTTTGTCTGAACATGGGATATATATATATATATGATATAATCCATTGATATACCCACAAAATGTATGATATACATTCATATTACATTCATATACCCACAAAATATATCAAAATATATATATAGCAACAGAATGACCAGACTTTGATGAGGATGATGATTGACCAGTAACTTTGGGGGTACCACGGGTAGCCATCCCAATAGCTCCCAACAGCCATGGCCAGGCACTCGCTTTGCGGACTCACCTCCAGTATAAACTCCAAGCGTCCAGGCCTCAGTTAAACACCTAGAAAGTCAACAGCAATATATTATTAATATAAGGTTAATAATGGTTATGATATGGTTATTATATGGTTAATGATGGTTAATAATAATCTGGTTGGTGGTATACCTACCCCTCTGAAAAATATGAAAGTCAGTGATGACATTCCCAATATATGGAAAAATAAAAACTGTTCCAAACCACCAACCTGAAATTATTCAACAGAACTTAGGAAACAGAAATTAGGAAACTCTATCACAGTATATTAAACACTCTTTTTTTGGGGGAGACCCCTATAGTTTATAGTTGTGTAGTTGTGTTTCATGATAGTAAAGTTGGCAGATTGATGTACAACAAGTTCAGACAATCTAGATAAATTTAGTAAACTCCAATCAAAAGGCAGGAACACCAAAACCCACCATCTGAGGGTCTACGTACTCCAACAAGATAGCACTGGACTTCTCCTGCCAAATATTCTCTAGGGCCTCACCCAAAAAAACACCTGACCGACCCTAAACACAGCTGACATCTTCCACATCTTTTTGGATACACCCATATAGTTGCAGAATAAACCTGTGGCTTTGTATATAGAAAACATACAGCAAATAGCAAATACCATCCTTTTACTAACAAAGATCTGGAAAATCCACTATTTGGTAGAAAAAAAGGCCGAACGGGAAACCCGTGGATTTCATAGCTATGTTCATTTACCGGAGGGTATCTACTTACAAACCATCATAAACCATCACAGCTCTCAGACTCTCAGGGCTCCCCGGCGACAGTAGGACTTTCACATCCAAGTGGAGACGACTTTCCAACTCGCCCAAGATCAACCGTTCTGGGCGCCAGAAATGGGATCGCCACTGGTGAAAGAACTTGGTGCTTCATTGGGGCTCAACTCCTGAAACCACCTCAGAGAGGAGTCAAGGACATGTCTCAATTTGGCGAATTCATTCCAGTTCCAACATGTTTCAACCATTGACCCCCATTCATTCATATTGATTTCATGTTATTCTTGGATTTGCTTAAAGAGCCACCAAAAAAACAACCAACAAATATCCCAGTGAATTCCGCAACTGGTGAACTAACCCAGGGGAAAATAACAAATCACCTTCAATCACCGCAAATGTAAGCATTTCATGCCATTCATGCACTTCTTCACCGCCCTGCCAGTGCTTGTTCCGTAAGTCTCTTGGGTGAAATCCAGGTTGTTACTGATGTCCTGCACCCGGCCTATGCCAATTCCAGCTTCCTGGTTGGGTCGCAGTTTCCATCCGCCTGGGATGGTGTCCTCGGACCAAGCGACCAAGATCAACCTGGTCAATGAACATCAATGAACATGATGATAACAGTGGTCATTATCACAATATGGTTCATCATCATCATCATCATCATCATCATTATCATCATCATCCTCATCCTCCAGTCCCATGGTCCCTTGGTCTAAAACTTGGACCCAGACCCTTCAACTTTATGATTGTTTGGTGAATCCCTGCTGTATTTTGTTAAAATCGCCAAGCGCTATTGAAGTCCAGTACCTTGCCAGATTCCTGGTGAAATTATGGTGAAATGATGATTTTCGGATAAAGATATCCATTTGATGGGAAAATACTTGTATGCACACATACAGCAACTGCTCAGTAAGTTTTCGAATTAGATCTTACTAACATATGCATCTGAACTTGGAGACTAATATGTATATACATATATATATACATATATAGTTGTGTACAATATAGTCATATACATATCTGACTGCATCAAGAGGTACAAACTCGGCGCTGGGTCCACCACATTCCCCAGCTCCTCTCCCGTGGCGGTGATGACCTGGCCACCGTCGGCGCCAAGTGGTGGGTTTTTTTAGCTGCAACATGGGGTGTCACTTGATACAACCAACATTCACAATAAAAACTGGTTATTAATGGCTATTAATGGTTATTAATGATGGGGTGTTAGCCAAAATAACCATCACAAAAAAAATATGGGATGTTGTGGGATGTTAGCCAAAAATAATCAAAAATAGCCACGATAAGAACCAGAAGAATAATGAAGAATATTGGATCTGAGCAGCAAAAACCTGGATTTGGCCAGCTGAAATTGGGATTTGACCTGCGCGCGATTTCACCAGCAAACATGGTTCAAGTTCAGCTATCCATCAGATGGGAGGTCATATAATATGATCTGATCAGGAGATAACACCCAAAATGTCCCAAAATAATGTTTGGTTTGTGCTTGTTGTAGAAAAAACATGATCGACTGGAGCTCTTCATCCCAGGCTAAGTTGGCAAAGTTGTGAAGATTCAGCGAAAGTTGGCAAATTGTGTGCCAAGTCCCAATGGCAAATGCCTTCAGCAGCGCTGAATGATGATGGTGGCGAGAAGAGAAAGGGATGAGGATGACGATGATTTAAAACATAGGTTTCAGGTTTTCGATGATTTTCGCTAACCATCATTTAGTTCAAGGATTTTCCAGCAACCCGGCCACGTTTGATGAAATTAATGATCATCAGCCTCAGTATGTGTTTTTTCTAGATATGTTTACCACGATTTCAATCAGCTCCCGGCTCCCAGCCCTTTTTGGTACCTGTTGTGATAAGTTCAGAGGCCACTCGTCCCAGTTTTCCAGCACCAGTTGGGTGACCTTGGATGATCCCGGTGCCCAATGGTCCACTAGGTCTGATGGACTACCCGGCCTGGTAAACATACACAAAGCTATTGAAAATGACCATAGAAATAGTTGATTTACCGATTTACCCATCAAACATTGTCAAACATGGTGATTTCCCATAGTCATGTGGCTGTTTACCAAAGGCTCATAGTCCATAACCATCCATAACCCAAAACCTTCACCAGTTTGAGAGCTCCAAAAAAAATGCTCTGAATATTGGAACTCCACCATCCATCATCCCGGCGATCTCCAGAGTCTGGTGGTTAAGATTTGACCATATCTGGTTGGTGGTTTTTGGCCACCCCTCTGAAAAATATGAACGTCAATGGGAAGGATTATCCTATAAAGTAGAGAAAATAAAAAATGTTTGAAACCACCAACCAGATATATATATATATATGTATATATATATATGTTTTGATGATTATCCTCTAACATTATTGATTCACCATATTTGTTGGTTAAGATCCTTGTTTCTTTTTCTGCCAAGAAGGGTGCATTAGAAAAAGCGTTCACTCAGGTATCAACTGAACAGATTGAATTGAAATTGGGAGAATCACCTTCATGGTACAACCACCAGATTACACGTAAACAAAAAAACATAATTTTATCAAAACACTTATTCCAATAGGTTTCTAAAACCAGTTGTTCATGGTATCTTCCCAGACTTCTCATCGCAAAAAACCTGCTATCCCCGGCGGAGAATTCACCAGCTGGACAGGTGAGGCTTTTCGGCCTGGACGCTGGGGTTCCAATGATACTGGTTTAATTTGAATGGTGATATATATATATATATATGAAGATGGGTCAAAACCCTGTACCCCTGGTGAACATCAAAATAGCTAGTAAATGGATGTTCATCCCACTAAAAATGTATCTATAGGTATTGACCCATACCCATATATATATATATGGTTTAATGGGATATACTATGGTTAATATTCTTCATGGTTGAATGTGATATAAAGAATAACATCTGTCATATGGTTTAATGGAATATAATACTGGGCATGGAACGGTGTTATAATTGTATATTAAATATAAATATATACTGTAACCAAACGTATCCAAGCTTTGAGATGGTTGAAATCGTCGGATGAACTCTGAAAAAGAACTTCAAAAAAAACAAATGGACATACGCAATAAAATGGTGATGGTGTCTGTCATGAAATGTGGATTTCTTGCCTGAACCAAATCAATACCTAAATCAAACATATTCAGACTGCGACAAGATTGTTTCATCTGAGTTACGTCCTGAATGTTGGGTTTCCCCTCAGGTGTCCCAAGCAAAACACTTATATAGTGTAGAACTAACCTATAACTAGACGTATTTTGAAAGACATATGTAAAACTATATATATATTATATTATATTATATCTATATAGAGTTACATATGTATATATAACATAAGATATAATCATATATATATATATAATATTATATTGATGTGTTATCATATAGCTTTCAATTACCAGGCTTATCCACATGCACCGGACGCCTGCAAGCACCCGTACCGCTGCTGGCTCGCGCAGTGTTGGGTTCGCAGGCCGTGCAAGGCTGAATCTGCAGGCCGCGGATGGTGGTTTCTTGATGCTTCTTGCAATGGCTGAAAAAAACATTATTAACCATCATTAACCATATCAATAATGTCACCATCATAACCATCATTAACTATTACTAACCATTATTAACCATGGTACCCTCTGAAAATGTGGATTTCATGGGATTAATTAGGGTTTATGGTGACTTCCATTGTGATTTGGATTGAACATGATTGAACGATTTACCCTCTGGTCAACGTACTAACATAACTATTGAAAATGGCTGAATGTCGACATAGAAATAGCTGATTTACCCATTCAAAATGGTAAATTACATGGGTCATTAAATGTCCCCATTGAACATCACCCAACCATTATATGGTCTATAATGGCTACTATAAGGTGATGTCCAATATTCCCAAAATGGGACAGTTACCAACCCCTGAATTATGATGACCGCTACGTGAAAAATGACCCATTCGGGTACTCTCTGATGATTTCACCGAACGCGAAGTGGAAAATCACCAGTTAGTTATACTGAACCTCAGCCATGAGCCATGAGCAATAGCATCTGGTTATTTAACATAGCCATGGAAAACCCTTATAAATGGAGGTTTTAATCGGAAAATCATCTATAAATGGGCCATTTTCCATGGCTATGTTAAATAACCAGAGGGTAATGTTGTAAAGCCAATCATAAAACTAACCAACCACAATCTCTTGCCAGAAATGCGCTCGGCAATTATATCAAATATCAACCATCAACCATCCTCATTATTGGGAGTAACAATGACATCAACAAATGAGGATAGAATTGATGAGTTTAAATGATGCTTGGTTATGAATTAGTGGGTTGTGAACTCACCCTTTTTTTCGCCATGGCATACCTATGAACCAGCCAGTGTCACGCGACGGTATAGGGGGTATATTTACATATATTTACTATGTTTAGTGGTTCGATTGTTTATCAAACAAAATTGCAGACCCAGTCGGGCTCACAAGAAACTTGGTGATTTTCAGCATCAAGCCTACTTGGAAGTGCAGTTCCAGCTATGTTTATATATACATATATCATATATTATAACCATGGGCTCCAAGGCCTCGTGAAATCTTGGGGTGCTGATTGGTGGAGATGTTCAATAATCATACACAAACACCCAGTATCTGAGATGAGTCAACAATCATCATGTTCATCCAGTATCTGGGATTATCTGGCATTGTGTCCCCCCACTACCCAAATAGAACCAGCTAATATGGAACAGAATTGCAGGGTGAGTTAGTTACCCGAAAAAACCATCTCGCACTTAGCAAGCGGAGAACGAACATCAAGAATCTTTGATTTTGGATTCTGTGAATCAGATACCAAAACACAATTGAAAAAACGCCATGCTAAAACCCACACAAATTTCATCTAATGTCTGTTAAACGCCCATGCAAAAAGTAATATCCTATCAATCTTCACATTGAACATTGCCATTGAAAACCCGCTAAATTCCATTGATAAATCAAACCATTAGGAAAAAAACTATATTGTCTCTTACTCATTTTCTTCCATGGTCCATCATTATTATGTTCAATCCCTTCCTTGTGTTTGCTGAAGGAACCACAAAGAAAACAAAAACATACCCTCTGGTAAACTAACTATGGAAAATCAATGAACATCACCTGTTTTAATATTCTCAGGTAAATCAACCTGTAATCATAAATGGTATAAATGACATTATATAAATGACCATTTTCACTATGTTAGTTTACCCGTCCCTTTTTTTCGATTCCCCAGTCGTGCCTTGCCCGAGCTCAAGAGAGAATGAGCTCCTGTGGCGTTCACCTCAGAACCACTGTGCCACAGTCACCTCTCGGTTCGGAACAATGACTAAATTCTATAGGCAGAAGGGATGATGTCGATATACACCATTAGGAAAATGTGAATATAATGGTGATATAATGTGATTTTGCCCAAATTTACAGGATAACTATTATGGGGAGTATAACCATGTTTGAAACCATGGTATACAGCATAGAGCCCTGAACGAGATGATGCATCATTTTAAGCGGAATGATGATGATGATGATGATCATCATCATCATCATCATCATCATCATCATCATGATTTGCAGAATGATGAAGATTCTTTTCAAATTGATCATGGCGATTTTGGCTGATAGAGTCGGTTGCAAGAGGCTATAGCCATTGCAAAGCTTCTTCCCGGGGACGAAAAAAATATCCAATGAGACATTAAATGTTGAAATATTCCTCCATCAAAATGACTCAACCATGTCTGAAGCATACGGTAACCCACCAACCAATCGGTCATCGAGGTCAATATGGCAAACGCAAGTGTGGCAATCTTTATTATCTGCCGTATATTGCATCAGCTGAATGAAACCAGTCAACAGGGAATTCAATTGCTTTTTTTTGCATGCAATTTCAATCCTGGGTCACCAAGATTCTGATTGATACTGTACTTCATATTGACAAACGTGAGAATGTCACCAACCAGCATAGAAATTCAACTGACGATAAAATGGGTTTGTCTGAAGATAGGGGACCCCATTCCAGTGGTAAATCCTATCCCAATATTTAACACTCCCATTTTTCGTCCCCAAAAAAATGTGGAAATTCCCAAGGTCCATTCCCGAAATGTGGGTCCCAAAAAAAATTAATATATTTAACATCCCAAAAACCAACGATACCAAAAAAAACATGGTTTCGTAAACGGGGGGTGTTTACCCTCTGGTAATTTAACATAGCTATTGAAAATGGCCATTTATGGTGGATTTTCCCATTAAAAATGGTGATTTTCCATAGCTATGTTAGTTCACCAGAGGGTCATGTTTGGATGGGATAAATCAATCTGTTCCCTGCTGGCTCCCCTGAGATGCCGCGCGTCGCAACGAACGGGCTCCAGCCAACTCCTTTGTTAGGCATGGCACAGATGTTGAAACCAAAAACATCCAAAAACTATATAGCATTATAGAGCCCTATAACATCCTATATAACATCTATAACATCCTATATAACATCCTATATAACATCCTATATAACATCCTATATAACATCCTATATAACATCCTATATAACATCCTATA
>Ga0126342_10019148_pt1 | contig 11664 bp, 13 predicted proteins | sample Cyp1metagenome_FD_92528 | JGI IMG/M metagenome (GOLD analysis project Ga0126342, IMG submission 92528) | Coral microbial communities from Lord Howe Island, Old Settlement Bay, Australia - Cyphastrea 1 metagenome | ecosystem: Host-associated > Invertebrates > Cnidaria > Coral ... | reverse complement strand
TTCCGACAATCAGTACTTTCGGATGTTTTTGGTCTCAATGGCCGACATCATTGGCAGTTACGAGCGGCTGCCCAACGATGCGGTGCGGGCGGTTGCCGTCGCGAAGCGACGTGAATATCCACAAGATATCCATCGAAATGGGCAGCCCCCACCTCTTTGGCCTGGCCCGGTTGCAAGGCGTTCACCACTTCATTGTAGATCTTGGAGTCGGGATCAAACTTTGCCTGCAGAATTCACTGCCAAAAAAGCTGGGATTCATTGGATTTATGCTGCTGGATTGATGATGTTTGATGATGAACTATGATGATTTATGCACCCAGCAGCAAGTCACAAGTGGATGGCTGGATGGATGGATGGATGGAACAGTTTCTGCAGAGCCTCCTGCATTTCCTCCATCAGAACAATGGCCTTGTCGATTTCACCACCTGCAGAGACGTGGCTGGCGTCACAGGGAACGACCATCACGGGAGGTACAATAGGTGGCTAAGAACCCCGGGAGCGAGCTGAGGCTAAGGTTGTTCAACTCTCAGCAGTGCCTGTTTCCAATACCTTTGGAACAAGCAGTTTCTTTAAGTTGTTGGAAGGATGTGGGATGAATCCCTTCCTACGGAAAGCACAGGAGTCAATTCTTTTTGTTTCTGATTTTGCGTACACAGAAGGAGGGTTTCGCGTTCGTTGGCACAACCTCCCTCAAGTCCATACTTTCAAGCAAGTTGTGTACAAAGGGTTCTAGGTTTCATCTCTATGCAGACCCTTCACAAAGAGTGGTGAGTTTGTCATGCTTGTTTGCGCGCAAACTCGTAACAGCACTGGTAGTAGCTGCCTCTTCTACAGGCATCAATCACAGAATTGAAGGCGATCCCATCCGGTTGGCTCTTGCGACCTTGGTGGCTGAATGCTACGGGATTTCTACACGGCAAAGAGGCTCGTCTTGTTTCCATATATTCCATGCATATTCCATGCTTATATGGTGATTTGCACACTGTTAAGTACTGTTACAACAAAAGGTAATGATGTATCTTCAAAAAAAGAAGAACCTGCTACTGCCACAAATGAGCTACAAACCTTGCAGTGTGCGGAGGAGTTGCAAAGCGGCTTCCCACGAGCCGTCCGCACACCTGAGAATGAGAAATTCCATGATCTTGTTCGATGCTATTTGACTCCAGGTGATAAAACGTAATAAGTTCAACGCCCTTGAAGCGAACCAAGGAGATCCGGTGGTTCTCCATCTGCCACAGAGGTCGACTGCCTTGATTTTTTGGTTCCACCAGTCAGCTGAAACAACTTCTGCGTGAAACCATGAGGGACTGGCCGATTGGCGAACATCTTGGATGTCGCCTGCCGCAGCAGCATCTTCGGCACAGATCCCAGAGCATGGGGAAACAAAGGTCATGAAGATTCTCTCTTTTTGGTTCCATGGAGTGTTTTTAAAATTGCATTTTATGCCACAAAAAAAAGTGCTGCAATAGGCTGCGAACCTTCTCCAAGGAAACCAACTTCTGCTCCAACTGGTCAACCCAGTCCCACTGTTTCGCCTGGAAAAAGAGTCCGAGATGCAACCAATCGGAATACCGGGAGCGAAGACCTGCTTCTGAAGGTATCATCCCAAAGTTTTGGAGGACTTATCTCCGAGTTTTGAAGGAATCATCCCCACTGTTGAAGGATGCATCCCCCATTTTGCAGGTTTCATTCCCAACTTCTTGGATTTTCTGCGCGTATTTTCCCACCAACAGCAGTGTTTCATACACTCCTGACCTGCTGACAAGCTAAAAGTGCCACTTGGTAGCCCTTCACACTGGGCTGCAGTGATACCTGACCGCACCATGGCTGACCAGCCAGGAAAGACTTTGTGGGAACCTCCCAAAAAAAACTAGCTGGATGAAAAACAAACAGCATGGTTTCAAGTTTTCAGCCACATCTTTTGCGAGATCTTATTGCAGTAGCATCCCAATCCTTTGGCAGCTTCAGCCCTAAACTCAACCATCACCTTCTCCATGTCGCTCAAGAGCGCCAACACCCACTTCCACTCTCCAGCTGCCTGCGCAGGGGAGATGACCTGAAAGGACCTTCTCAACGTTGCGACCAAAAATGACAAGACTCTCTGAGTCTCTGGTCTTGCCCCCCGTTTGCAGCAAAATATCGAGCCATGGTAATCATACCTGTCATACCGATCTGATTTTCCAAGGCCGGTTTTGAGCCTGCCTTGCAAGCCTCCAGCAGGGACTCGTGCACAACAAAAGCAGTCTGCTGACCCTCCTAGGAAACTCAAGGGAGTTTAGTTTAGAGAACATGATATCTGGCTACTATGAATCAAAAAGCGGTAGCTGGTAGCAATTTGTGAGAACATGATATCTGGCTATCAATCAGAAAATGGCACCAAGAGACCCACAGGTTGGCTTTGTATCTTAAAAATGTGGTAACAAGGGACAGACAGTGTGCCAAATCAGTGGAAGTATCAAGCCATCAATCCTAACTGAGTTTTGAGACCTGTGTGCGGAGCATATCTCTCCAGAAGAACAAGGCCTGGGCTGTACAGTTTTGCATAGCTAGAGTTCAACACACCACAACAATGGACAAAACACCGGTGTACAATCAGTATGGCAAATCTATCGTACTCTGGCATAGCTTGCTGATAGCATACAACACTCTGAGGCGGAGCATGGCATTGCAGAGTATGTGACAATACATACAATACAAGAGATGGCATAGCCGGATATCATGGACAAAAAGACGGAAAACTGCAAATAGACAAACCTGGACAAACCTTCAAATGTGGACGATGTTAGCAAGGCAGTGCGAGCAAATGAGCGAGACAAACAGCCGAATATTCGAAGTACATCATCCCTGTTGCATCACCAACCTTTTGCCCTTCGAAATGATCCACATATGCCATCTGCGAACCTACCACGTAGCTTAGCTGTGCACCCATTGCCAGCCACCGGTTGAACTGCAAGCCAAGACCAGTGCCTGACAAAAAGGACTCATTTGCCGAGTCTGGCCGCGGCCCAGCTATGCCTTGCCTCGTAGGTCTCCATGTCTGGTCGTAAGTCAGTTTCAATCGCCTCCTCCAAACTTTCAGCTGAGCTTCGAAACTCACTCTCTTTGGCTTTGACAAATCCACTGAAAGCAATTATCGACCCTGAGGATCCTGGGGGTGTACTAAAAATATCTAAAAATAGTTCCCTTATCCAATTCTGGCAAAACTCATGGAAAAACTCACTTCCCATTCTTCCTACAACTTTCAATGCGTGGCCTCCATGAGGGTGATGGCCTCTTCTAAGCCGTCATTGCGCAAGCAACACCTGATGATCGCACCTCAGGTCACATCCTGATGCGAAGCAACACATTCGAAGCAACTGAAAGGGAAGTTGAAACAAGTTTCCCGGCCATAAAGCGCTCCATCCGGGGAATGCCCTCCAAGCATATTACAAGGTCAGTGTTCAGAAATTTACCCAAATTCACTCTGCACTCTCACCCCACGCCTCTTCTCTGCGACTTGGCCACAAGTTGAAGGGCTTCAACCTGGGTGCACCGTCAGCTCCAACGGACTCCAACGCAGCAGGCCACTGTTTATTTCAAGGCCCCCGGACCCAGCGGAAACTCCGCTCTAAGATGTGGATGGCAGAGCTGCACGCCACCTTGGCCAAATTCGACACATTGAATTTGGGAGCTGGGCGGCTGGGCTTGTTTGAAAATAGGGGTATAGTATGGTTGTAGTACCCCCAAAATCCCATTCTTTGGAAACTCATCTTCCTGCTGGAAATTGTCATTCTGCAGTATCCCTCTTTCATGGACAAACCCCTTCTATGAATCTATAGAATCTATAGTTTTGAGACAGACAATAGCTGGAGTCTCGGTTGTTGCACAGGGCACCCATCATCTTTCAGGCAAATCAGGAAGTCTGAAGGGTTTTGGAACGTCGAAAAGGCAGAGAGCCTTTTCTGAGTTTGGCACTTTGTCTGGAAAAAGATCTCGCTGGGCCATGCCTTCAATCAGCCTTAGAACCAGCTGCCACTCGTCCTGGTTCAAAACTCGCTGGCACAATGGCGGAACGTGGAGCTACGGAGTTCTGCAGGCTGTCCTGTCTGCACGATTCCAGTTGGTCTTGATAGATGAATGCCTAAACCAACGCAAAGGGTGACTGATCAGCATAGGCATGGGATGGAATGAGCCGAGTCAGTGGGGTACCAGTTCACTCATCAAAGTTCTTCATTAAATTAATTAAACCATTCATTTTGGGTAAAAAACATTTTGACCCATCCCCCCACATTTGAAGAAGTCCCTCAGCTTCAACAGCCAACTGCCAAGCCCGGGACATCCAAATTGGCACGCAATGCTTCCGTGATCTTCGAATTCCTGCAGGCCGTTTGGTCCATCATTCCGTTGCTAACAGACATGACAAGAACTTCGGGGTGCAGTTGGGATGAAACCATGATAGTCATCCTCAGAAGTTGGGATATAACCCCTAGGCCCTACATAACTAACTATGGTTATACATAATATAACATTCGATGTAATTATATATATATATATCCACTTATAGCTGGAACTGCACCCTGAAAGTATCCATTGAAGCACCACCACCCTTGGCCCTCCAGTGGCTTCCTGCTCTTATTGCCGCACACACGGAGGGCAAGGGAGTATTCTTCCAACCCCGGCGTAGGACCCCTCGTCTGCATTGATCTCAGCAAAGCAAGAACCTGGCAGCAAAACAGCAGAAATTCAGCTGGTGATTGTAACAAACTTGGAATATGATATAGTTGGACCAAAATGATACAGCAATAGCAGCACTAAAAACCTTAGTTGTTTGGATGTTCCCAAAACTTGAGGCAGGCCTTATGTGATTCAATCTCGCTTTTTCAACTCTGCCCCATACACCGCAGCCTCCTGCCACCGTTCAGCATGTTCCAGAACTTTCAAAACGGCCTCGAACAGTAAAAGATTGGGCTACAGTGACACTCTATCCCAATCCCAACAAAAACAGCTGTCAATAAATATCTCATGATTTTTGGTGACATTCCATTGGCGTGTTTTCCCGGCCACATTTGTGGCAGGCCTTGTGGGAGATCATCCCCTGTTCCATCCGCTCACCGTGGATGTCATCTAATAAAGCAATGGCTCGTCTCCAGGCACCTACCGGGAAGTGGATGGAAATGGGAACTGAAAAATAACACCTTCCTGGAATGTGAATGTAAGAACGTAATAGGACAATATAGGACATAGGATGACATAGGATGACATAGGATGACATAGGATGACATAGGATGACATAGGATGACATAGGATGACATAGGATGACATAGGATGACATAGGATGACATAGGCTATGACCCACTAAGAAATAACCATCACAAGGAAAACTTCCGGATCACCCCAGCCGCCGCCACTGCGGCCCGCACTTCTCCCGCAGGATCGAATGGCGGCTAAGTACACCGCGGTGCTTCGAGGGATTCCTGGAGCATTCGGGAAATGTCCAACGATGTCTTCGTTGAATCGCAAAAATGGACCCAATTCTTGCGGGGAAAAATCACTTACTGGTGCGAAACCTAGGGAATGGGAATTCCTGATCCAATCAATAAGTATTTTCATAATCATCCGATTTCCCCATTCGCTATCCCTAGGTTTAGCACCAGCTGGGTTTCATTTTGATCCGTCGCTGGGTTTCACAGCCACCCACCTCTTTCACCCATTTCTGTCAAGGCAGCCAGTGCCACCGTCCAGAGCTTCCGGAAGCAGCAGGCTTCTTCGATGGCTTTTGCATACCTGCAGAACTGGAAGAACTGGGATTTATGGATGTGAAGAATCCCCCAAATACTGGTATCTATGGGTATTGATCCATAGCCAACTAAGAACTAGCGTGAACTGGTACACACAGGGCAGAGTCTTTGATGCATTGGGTCTGAGACGTTTGCCAAGGTATACATAAATGCTTTGTTTCGGACAAGTTGATTTCAACGTTCAATATTTGCAAAGGTATCTGTCTCAGAAAAATACCAGCTCATCGCTCTGATGCTAGAAGATTATATTGCCACATGCACACAACTGCGCTTTCTTCGTGTCTAGCAGCTCTTGCCACACAAAAGACCTCCAGGACACGTGCTTAACCAAGATACTGTAGATAATAACGCATTCTTGTCCAGAAAATTCAATCGAGTCAGTCACACTTCAATAGGTGTTCTCCCGCTTTGTGTTGTAAAATGTGTTGCAAACCATCAATCAAACATGTTCCACTGGAGATAGCAGCCAGCAGCCAGTGCAAAGCTTGAAGCTTCCGTCCAATTCTTCGGTGATATGTGTTTCTCCAAGAATGGATGATACAGTCCCCAAAAAAATTATCCGTGAACCCCGAAATTGCCATGTCGTAAAATCATGGATTTTACAATCCTTGTTCGAGTGGGATGAAAATGATGATCAACCCTGGATTATCCACGGCTTGCGGCGCACTCGGCAGAATCAGCCAGGTGCCCCCCAAGGCATAGGACAGCAGCAACATCAATCCATTCTTGCCTGGTTTAATCATCAAAAATTGGGGAGGTTAAGCATCAAAAAATTGAGTGAATTGGCATCCAAAACTTGGATAATTGGTGAAGTCATCAGGGTACCAATGGGTCCACAAATAGCTGGTTATCTTGAGTGTTCGCTCATCCATTTTTCGTTCTCGTTTGGGTCTGCAAAAACTCAACTTTGAGACATACAGTACCAGGGTGGGTTCCGAGTGAGGGATGTGATCAAATAACTTCATTCACAAGACAGATTTCTTGGACCATTTCGGGATTTGTGAATTCCATCCCCACCAACAGTTTTAACCCAATTGGGGATGATTCAAACATATACCATCGCTCACGGAGCAAGATCAGCCGGCTCAGCAACCCTACGCAGCTCTACCTGGTTCTTGGCCTTCGAAGTTCTTGCAAAAGTTGTGCCTCTCGCGGGGCGGAAAAGGCGCATCACTGCTGATGGAAATGTGTTGGATGGATATTCTTGATTTCCCAGCGCACCAGAGGGGAGGGAAGGGAAGACTTCAAGGAAAGACCCCAAAAACGAGAGAATAAAAGAAAGAGCTATGCAGCTATTCACCAACTCAGTTTCTTATGCTGGGATCAGCAGAATCGCTAAGGTCAGGCCTTTCCCTGCACAAGATCTTCACTTTGATAGGCTGAGCGTCCCAAATGGAGACTTCTGCCAACCTGATTCCAGGCAGCAAAGTAAAAGAGACTCAATGGAGTCATGTCATCCCTCAGCGCTACAAACACAGCTATGTACATATCATATATATCGTATATCTATATATTGCACATATACAAATGTGTAAAGCATGATGTGTTGTGCAAGGTAGGATCTTTAAAAAGAATAGAAACCAACCAAGCAGGGTCAACATGACTCCTCCTACCTTCGATTCTCCGACCAAAGTGTGCATCTGCAGCGATCCACAACTTGACTTTGTCTGAAAATTTAGGAGTGAACCCCCCAAAGGCGGGAAATCTGTCAAAAATATCAAAATATGTCAACATTTGCAATTTTGGGCTTCTAAATCCCATTCTTGGCAAAGCCACATGGAATAACGTCAATTACTTCAACTTCACATGACTCTATTCGAAGCAAAATAGGTTGATGGCGACTGCACCATTGACATCCACTCAGATCCACTGCGGAATTCAAGGCGAGCACAGAAGAAAACTTGCAATGATTGTGAGACTGTCAGCAAACCACAGAGCATTTTCACAAAAAGGGCTCAGCAGCTCAGCCTTTTCCAGCTTTTTTCGAGTTGGTTGAGGTCACTTTAAAAGGCGGGAAGCTGAAAACAACGCCGCCGGTGCAAAACCTTTCAGGAAAGGGATACGGCCGAGCCAAGTTCGGCAGCTTCCAAGGCTTTCATCCTGGCAAGTGGCGCGATGACAACCACGCTGGTGGTTGTACAAAGCGAGGCAAAGACACAGGGGGACTCTCCAAGTGTAACAACTTCGAAATGTGCAGAAAATACCAAGAAAATGATGAAGACTGTTGCGCCATTGCAAAAAGCCGTCCTCTTCACTGCTTTCATGAAGCGACCTTTTGGTCCAATCTTTAATCCACTTGTCAGCGCAGCCAGCTCTGTCTCACCAACTCCAGTCAACTCCTGCAAATTTCTCAGTCAACTTGACGTTTTCCTTTATTACACTCTGGAAATCAAATGTGGCAATGAAAAGGTCTCCTGTTGAACAAGAAACAAAATCATTCACAAATAGACAGAGATATACAAAGATGAAGAATTTTCCGTTGTCATCTTAGATTGAGAGTACCTCAGGTTTGCAGTTCCATCTTCAGTACCTGCCGTCACTCTGCGCCTCGGGATCTGTGACGTCCTCCTCATTTAGCCGCGCCAGAAGTTCTTGGGGCAGCTGCAGCTCCTGCTCTCTGGCGGACTGGTTCTCTCATATCAACATAGCTGGTAAATAAAACTGCCTGTATACTGGTTAACCATGTCTAAATGGTTCATAATGGCTGGGACTCTTTTACAGTATATTGATGGGTATCTTTTTAAAACCATCTTTTCAACATTGGCCATGTAAAAATGAAGGTTTAAACAACTACCCATCTTCATTGGCCAAAAAGACTCAGAGTTCTTCCCAGGTCCTCACACCATGTCTCAATGGTGGATTTCTTCACCGTTCTGGAGACCTTCCAAGTAGCCACATGAACGCTTCACACGTTGGGGTTCGAGGAAGTGGATTTCTGCTGAGAAATTCCGATTCCGCAGATTCCACGACAAAGCACCACCTCTTGAGACTCTTGAGGCCGAACCTCGACGATTTGACTCCTGGGTAACAAATAAGAGGGCTTGGATGGTTTCATAACGTTTCATACCAAAAGGATCCAAAAGGAAAGTGAGAAAGACTTTAGGTGGTGGAATATTTTGAGACATGACATACCATGACATACCCATCAACGATAAGACGGTCCTCTTGGTCCTCAGCTGCTTCAGAATCTGAGTCTTCTCCGTCTCCCACTCACCCCAGGCCATACCTGGTGGAGGCAATCCTTTTCGCAAAACGAGGCGCCATGTTGTGTGGACTGCAAGGGGAAGGAAGCAACGGAAATTTCGTTCTAAACCCAAACAAAATTATTGCACCAAAACGATCTCTCAGAAAGTGTTCCAGGTGACTTTTCTCGTCGAATTAGTCGAATTTACCCATCACGACTGCATTTGCCGAAGAATTGCCATGAAAATCACGAGGTACCGAAAACGCCATTTTGGGGGTTCCCCAACTTCGACCCAAATCCAAATTCTTTCGGAGACACCAGCCTGGTGTTTCAGCTAATCTCAGTGCATCATCGACTTCATGCGAAGCCGTGGCATGTAAGGCTGACCTCCACCGGAATTCCTCTGCATTGTATGATATCATGATATGATATGTTACAAGAAATATTGCCTATTTCCGCAATTTAAACTTCAAAACAAAACCTCATCAAACTGTGGCACCGTCACAGAACCTGCCAATATTTTCACAAATGGTTTCTCGCCTCATCTTTTGCAGGGCATCCTGGCAGAAACAGTTTCTACTAGTGGATTCCCCAAGGGGAGGGAAAACGTAAACCGGCACAACCCAGCCCTCAAGTCCTGAGCTTCCTGGCGATTGCCTGGCAAGGAAGGAACCGATGAAATCTTCCAGTGACATTCAACCTGCAAACGGCGCCTTGGGAACTCCTCGGTGCTTTTGACTCAGCTGGAGCCTTGATTCTTTCAACCTCGAGGACCAAACAGTTTGCGGCACCAGAAATTGGGAAAACTATGAAAAACTCGGTGGTTCCAGACCTCGGTGGTACCATTTTGACCATTTGGTGCACTGTACAGTGGAGCACTCCCATTGGCCTGGACGGAAATAGTTGGTCAATGGGAAACAAAAACTACATCTGTGACTTCAAGAGCAATTATGAAACATACCCACATCTTGAACCCTTAGGTTGTACAATACAAAGTTCCAAGAAATCAGCAAGAAGAGCCGCCTGACCAACCATTTGCAAAGGAGGCATTGCACCAGCACCACTGCCACGTAACCAGATTTTGTGAAGGTTCGCTTCTCCCAACTGCAAGACATCTTTGTTTTTATCCAGTCTTACAAAACAGGTACCATCTTTGATGCTCTCAATGATCCCTTGTTGACCATTCAGCTGTTTGGTTGTACCTTTGATGAGGACTTGGTCACCTGGTCGGAAAGTGCTCACCGGAGTCTCCGGTAACACCTTTTCTGTCGCTGCCGGAACTTCTTTAGGTGCACCAGTTGCGCGTGCCTCTGCATATGGTGGACTTGGTTTGGAGACACTTGGCTGAGAGTCCTTGGAATGGTTTGGTCCACTAGGTTTTGATGCTCCAAAATATTCCAGGCTCGGCATGTCATCAGCATCACTCATCTGACCGGTCCCATGCTCAGCAGTGCCGTTGGTGATTTCCCCAACGTACTCCAAAGGTGGGAGTTCATCGTCATCATCATCTGGTGGAGGAGGGGATGCATTTCGATCCACATGTGTCGCTTTGGCACTTGCCACTGCATGATTGGGAATGCCTCCCACTTTGGTGTTGATTTTTTCGATGTTTTCAGGTTTCACCGCCAACATGGACCCTGATTTGTCCAATTTCACTGGCAGTCTGCCTTTTGATGCCTTTTGAAAGCTTTGAAGCGTTCCTGTCTGCCCATTCAAAGCTGTCTTGGACAAACCTTTCAAGATCACACTGTCACCTTCTCTCAGGCTGATCCCCAAAGATGCATCTGCACCAACATATTCCAAAGGAGGCATGTCATCATCGTCATCGTCTGGCGGAGTGGCCTGCGTGGCAGCTGCAGGTGGCACTCCGACGCCAGCATACTCCAGCGGGGGCATGTCATCATCGCTGTCAGCCATGTCGAAAAACGGATATGTCGAAAAACCGATGTGGAAACACCAAAAATTTGTAAGTTCATCGAACATCGGTAAACCCAATTCAACCCATGGTATTCAAATATTCGAATTTAACGGGATTTCCCATTTCCTGTATAATCAACATTTTTTGCACCAAAAATTGACGGTTTGTGTGCAACATGTGACATGTTTCGATTTTGAGTGTACTGCCTTGCCTTGTGGACAAACGCAAAACTGCGCAGAAAATGTTTTTCCATGATATATGCATATTTTGATGCCCTGCATGCAAATTTAATGATTGCCAGATTTCGTTTCGCAGAGGCCAACGTGTAAAACAACCGCTCCACTACCCCTCACAGGTCAATGAAGTGCCCACTCAGGTCAATGAATTGCCCTGTTTCACAATGGATAGCTGCTCTCAATGGCATGAAACGTTGAAAAAATCATCAAATTAATCAACATTGTGCGTTGCAAAAAATGCCAAAATGGTTTGCCACTACATTTGCAACATTGTCATCATCATGTCGCCAAAAGAACAATGACCATATATAATCGAAGGAAGTTTAGACGTCAAACTTCCGACAATATGGACAGATGAAAAGCAGAGGTGATAAGAGTCAAAGAAGAGAAGAGAAGAGAAGAGAAGAGAAGAGAAGAGAAGAGAAAAGAAAAGAGAAGAGAAAAGAGAAGAGAAAAGAGAAGAGAAAAGAGAAGAGAAAAGAGAAGAGAAAAGAGAAGAGAAAAGAGAAGAGAAAAGAGAAGAGAAAAGAGAAGAGAAGCGAAGCGAGA
>Ga0126342_10019147_pt1 | contig 11664 bp, 13 predicted proteins | sample Cyp1metagenome_FD_92528 | JGI IMG/M metagenome (GOLD analysis project Ga0126342, IMG submission 92528) | Coral microbial communities from Lord Howe Island, Old Settlement Bay, Australia - Cyphastrea 1 metagenome | ecosystem: Host-associated > Invertebrates > Cnidaria > Coral ... | reverse complement strand
GAAACTGTCTACTCCACTTTTTTATTTTTATTTCTCGTTTCAGTAACTTTCTCGTGTAAGTAACTTTCTCGTGTAAGGGCAATTTTTTTTTGTAATACCGTAATGCCGCTAAGTGGATGCAAGGATCTGCTCGTCTTGCTGCCAACAGTTCGCCTATTCTAGCTATCCCTTCGACCCCTAGTAGCAAGGTTGCTGCCACTCTTTTCCATTTCCACAGGTACGCAAGGACGAGCACTTCAGGCAAAGGTTCTCGGTGTCGGACAGGATGAAGCTCCTCCCATCGCGAGATGAGCTCCCACGCTGGACTGATCTCTGCTCGCAGTCTTGGGTATTTTCTCTGAACCAACACCAGAAGATGTCGCAACTCATACAGCTTTCCGCCACAGCTATAAAGGTGAAGACCATACTGCTGCAAAGCCCACACCGCAAGTGAGGGACACAGAAACAATTGCTCCAGAGTCGATTGCGACAGCTTCGAAGCCAGCCATGCAGTAAAAGCCCGCCAAACCCTCTCTTGGATGACCAGGGTTCCATGGTCATGCAACAGCGTCTGCCGCAACTCTTCCGGATCTCGGGGACCCCTAACCACCTGAGGAGGTCCAGGATGGGAAGCTTCTCCCATTCGACTCCCCGAGCACTTTGCCATAGAAACGCTGAGAGGTTCGCCTGTAAGAGGACGTCTGCTGAGGCCAGAGCTATTATAGCCGCACTGAGCTTTCTGCAAAGGCCCAAAGGATAAACCTGAGCAACACGGGTCCAGGAGCACCGATGCGCAGATGAACGCCCGCGCAACTTCAGATGCGAGTGGCCCCCGCAGCAAAGTTCTCGCAGCCCAGATAGCTCGCAGTTGGTGGCTATCCGAGTTGTTTTTCTCCATGGGGTTGAAAAGGTGCACATGTCAAAACGGTAGGAGTTCTCAGCTCTTCCCAGTCCCCTCTTCTGGAACTCAGGATGCAGCCACAGGAAGGAGCCATCAGGGTTCTCAAGCCAAAAAATAAGCCCTCTTTGGGAAAGCAAATCAAAAACCTTACAAACAAAACTTGCATGGCTATTGCCGATGGCCACCTTCACTTTCATATTCTCTGAGATGTTCTCCAGTCCAAGCGGCTTGTCTGCAGAGCGTACCGCAGGAGTGACAGCGCGAGAAAAGCTCGCGCACTCCGGCGCCATACCGCAGCCTAAGAAAGCATCAGCATGCAGAAAGCCATAGATCTGCTGCCGCACCTCTTCATCCAGCAAATTCTGCTCAGCCCCATGCTCATAGTCAGGGGTAAGAACCCAAACTTTATACACAGAAGCCAAGCGCTTCGCTACTCCAGAGGCGCCAGAAAAGAGGTCCAAAAACCCACGCCTACTAAAATCTATCGGCTCATCACTTCGACCGCCCCCAGGACGGATGAACTGTCGTGGAGGCGGTTGCTGGAGCAACTTCAAGGCATCTTCCGACAGAAGAGGCGCTAATTCATTCTCTTTTCTCCCATGGCTCCGACGCACGCGCTTTCCCGCTTTCGGGAGCCCTCCAGGGCTAGGTGTTTTAACTTTACCTACCTTTCTTGCAGGAGGAGCTACCTGCTGTGAAGCAACAGAATTATTGGTGGGCATCACTCTCTGTTTCTTTTGCCTCTTGTTCTTGCTTTTGGTTTGGCCCAGTGGCTCTTTTTGCTCTCTTGTTCGTTCTTTTACATTCAATTTTTTCTGATCTACCTGGTGTGAAACTTGATCCTTTTCCCTGAAAGCTTTCAGCTTTTCGGGTTTCTGTACAGCTTCAAGCGGCTTCAAAACTTCGCCGGAAAAAACCTTCCAAGAAAAAGTGGTTTCATCTGCAAAAGGGAGACCAGCTACGGAAAAAGGGTCAAAACCACAACTAGACAACCATCTATCCATCTCATCAAAGCAGCCCTGAAACGCTTTGTACAGCCAATTAGGAGTAGACCTACTCGGCGCTCTCACTGGTTGACCTCTAGTTGGGTCATCACTCGGGTTTGCCAGGGACGGCGCAAAGCCGTAGCAGCCATAGATCCCGCTTCCAAGCACCACTGGCAAAGATCTCCGCAGAGCCGCATTGATCCTAGGAGAGCTTGAACTGCCCTTCAGCAGCGCAGCAAGCGCCACCTGGCTATCAGCCCCAAGAAGGTAGCGCAGGCTAACCCCACGCAATGCCAGCTTCTCTTCCAAGCGGAAAACAGCTTCCAGCTCAAGCAAATTGATGTGCTTGCGTCCATGGCTTTTTTCTCTAATCAACACCCTAAACTGCAAAACTTCCGCTAAAAGCAGCCATAGCGGATGACTGACCAAAGGGACACCCTCCGGAAGCTCATCCTCAGGTTCTAAACCACCATGCTCCCGCAGCCAGGCTCTCCACGGCACCAAAAGCTTAGCCCACACGCCTCTGGCCAAGCAGTGCCGCTGCATCTCTCTGCTGAAGACGAGCGGAAGCTCCGACTGCACTGCAGCAATGCCCCATTCAGAAGCATCCGTCATGAAGATCTCATCCAAGGAACCAACGCGCATCTCTGCCACCATGGTAGGGCCCAAGACGACCAGAGTCCAGAGTTCTTGCACCAAACCCTTGGCAAGCGCAACCACCGCATCTCTAGGTCTGCCTCGCTGAGCTGCATAGATCATCTCAAGCAGGCACATAGCTCTCCGCCGGATCTGAAGCACAGAGCACCAGGCTCCAGCAAGGACTTCAAGAAGACCTACTGAGGCAACCTGCAGCCGCACTACTTGCGCTGTGATATGAAGGAAAGGGATCAGCCGCTTCGGATTGGGCCGAACAAAACCAGATCTTCCATTCGCCACCACCCCCCAGCTCTCGGCCACCTCCTCTCCTCTGAAAGTCTTGGCCGGGTGTGAAGTGAGGCCGACCTGCAGGTACATCTCGCACAGCTGGTTCAGCCGTTGCACACTTTCTAGCAGCTCTTCTTCGCATTCGGCTTCAGCAGAACTTTCACAGACCTGCTCAGCCAAGAGCACATCGTCAATGACGACTCCAGCTGCTATAGCTCCTCGAGGAAGCCGCCCATGCACGGTGAGCAACTCCGAAGGTGAAAAAGCTCTACTAGCAAAACCTAGTTTGATGTGCACCTTTTGGCCCATTTCAACAGCCTGATTGTCCCCCATAGCCAAAGAAGTGAGGCAAGGATAAAGTCTTTTGTGGTTCCAAAGCTTCTCTGAGAAACATGACAAACTTGATGCTTGCTGCGGTGTCAAAGTACAAGCTAGAGCATTCCTCAAACTTCGAGCCCGGGAAACTTTGAAGCAGTGATAGTAGTCTTGCAAGTCAGTTCCACTAAAAAGCATGTTGCAACCATCACGAAGTTCAAGCTGTGCTAAAGATTGACTGGCCCCCAAAGTACTACACCAAGCATGCAAAGTCTCCTCAAGAAGGTTCGGAGCTCGTGCATCTAAGATCAGTCTGTCCTTTTCAGTGTCCTTTATCAATGCAAAAGCACCGCAAAGATGAGTCGCCCTAACTTCTGCCTCTGTAGCCAATGCTAAACGATGATGACTGTCTAAAAAGCGAAGAAACTCCAACTGCTTGCCCTTTTTCGTATGGACTCGCACTCGAGGAGGTGATTCCAAGCTACACGCAGGAGCCACTGCAGAGGCTATGGGATCTTTGTAAACACTGAGGTGAGGTTCTTCAAGAAAAGGTGTAGGGTCAAAAGCTGGTCTCTCTTTTGGCAAGGACAAACGTTCAGGTTCAACTTCTTTAGCAACTACGGGGGTACCCTGATGCATAGAACCAATGACTTCACCAACAGCCAAAGCATCTGAGCCGCTCCGCAAGGAACTAGAAGAGGAAACACCTCGCGCAGCAGCACTTGTCTTCGCATATGCTGCTGCAGGCATAGAGTCTAATGTACTTTCATGCAGACTCCTCAAAATGCTGTCCAAGCCTTCCATCTTGGCCGCAGATCTGCCCATCTCAGCAGGTCCGACAATGCCACAGCCGCTAATGTCAACCACAAAGCTTTCGAGACGGTGCACCACCTTCATCTGAGCAGCAGCGCATCGCAGTCCCAACCTGTACCCCTTTGGAGGCTTTCTCGGCGAGCCCAAACGCAGCCAAGACAAGACCAGCAGGATAAGGTTCAAAATCTTCATCTCAGCTCTGCGCCGCTTCGCGCAAGAAGGTTGACCTGGAACAGGTTCAGCAGCTGTAGACTTCCAGACACCCGGGTAAGGTGCCGGGATAGGCCAAAACGGCAAGGCTGTGCTCTCCTCTGCGGAGAGAGGGTCTCTGAGGTAAATGTGGAGAAAACAAGCAAAATCGGTGTTGGAGCGCAAAACCCATCTCAGCATAGAGCTCCACAAAGACAAAATATCTACAGGCTTCGCTGCAGATCCAGGAACATGCACTTTTGCAGATAGAGAGGAATCAAGCGGCAACCCTTGAGCCTCAGCAATCTCAGCGTCAGCTTCCTCACCAAAGGCGCCCTCTACCTCTCCATCAACTAGGCCTCTGCTGAGGCAGGTGTGCTGCTTGCTGCAGCCTCTGCCCCACTCACACTCGTCTTGCCCTTCTTTGCACCATCTTTTCCTCCTCCCTTTGGAGCCCGTTTTGGGTCGGCTTTTGCAGCAGGTTGAGTGGGCTGCTCCTTTCCCTTGCCTCCCCCAGGCGAGCTCAGCTTCAGCTTCTTCTATCAACTCGAACCACCTCGGATCGATCAGCTTCTCCCAACTCTCCGGAGGCACGTGGCTCTGGAAAGAGTGGGCCGGCGGAGCCGGCTCTAAAGACAGCTCCGCTGCTAGTAACCAGTTGCCTCTGTCGCAGCTCTGCTGGTCGATCTGAGCCAATGCCAACCCAGCACGAGCTCGAGCTTCTTCCACCTTGTTGCACCGGAGCGCATCCCAAATGCCAGCTAAAGCCCAAGCCGTCCTGATCGACGATGGGGCTCCTGTACTTTAACCAGCCTCGTGCAGTGACGGTAGAACTCTGAAGGCCGGGCTGAACCCCATTCAGCTCCCAATCTTCTTGAAGTCGCCGCTGGAGCTCCATGTAGATCAGAGCCGGATGGGTCTTGAGGAGAGCCTGCAGAGAGCGCAGTGCAGCAGCCCTGGATTTTCCATAGCTCAAGGAGTCTTTGCCCGATCCAGATTCGGCGCGATCTAGGATTGAGTCCAAAGTCTTCGCTTTCTTCTCTTTCCTGTCCCGATGCATCTCTCTGAGCACTTTGGACATCTGGGTGACCGCCTTGGCGACCGGGTCTGCAGATCCAGCGCCTGGGTCTTCGTCCTCCTCCAAATCTTCGTCCTCGCTGGAGACCTCTTCCAAAACCGCCGCAGTCTTGCCACCTGCGGGCCCTTTGCCAGCCACTTGCAACTGAGCCAACTCCGCCAGAGCATCTTGAGACACACCAGCCTGCAGGGCGTGCTGAGCAACGACTGGGTCCAGACCAGGCGGAGTCTCCACCGACTTTCGAGTCTTCGCTGGAGCGGCAGGTTTTGCTTTTTTGGAACCTGCAGCAGTTGGGCCCGGGGAGCCAAGAGCGGCCTCCAAGGTAGCTTGCAACTTTGACAGACCCTCTTCCAAGCTCTGCAAACGTCCTTCTACGTGATCTCCTTTGCCTTGAGCTCCACCTTCTGAGTAGGAAAGAAAAGTGAAATGATCTCGAGCTGCAGCCACCAAGCTTTCTGCAAACGGCAGCAGCTGAATCCCTTGAGAATCTACAGGGAAGGCGATGTCCGGCGCCACCCCAACACTGAAGTCGACCAGGTCGGCGACTTCTGGAGAAATGAGGCCTAACCAGACCTTCATAGTGCTGTCTATAGGTCTGCAAGCTCGCGATTGTCCTGAGGGCATGAAGGGACGATCACTGCCACAGCCTTTGACAAAGTGCCACTTGGAAAAACTCTTTTGGCAGTCTTCTTGTGCCATACTTGCTCAGGGAATGCACAAAGGAAGCGACCGTCAACTTCAGCAACTCCTACACAAGACGCTGAAGGCTTCCCTTGAAGCAGCAAAACTCCCACCTGACAGTCAGGCTCTATGTCACCCGATTCTGAGGCAATCAAGCAGTCTCGGAGAGTAAGGGCCTCACCGTCCTCCCCCTGCTCTTCTTCCAGCATCAGCAGGCCCGCCGCAAAGCGGAGGGTTCAGAGAAGCCAGCAGACTGAACCACCAAACGCGCTTCGGCCTTGGTGGGAAGCCCAACAAAAACTGAATCACCTGGTTGCCCCTCAGAGGAGTACACTCGGGCTTTTGCCTCTCGCCAGCTGCAAAAGACCAAACGAGGATTGTGCACAGCCTGGTCAAAAGTGCGGAAGACCAGGTAGTACTTGGAAGCCAGCTGCACTCGCTCTCGGCCAGAAAGACCTCGGAGTTGTCCCGCAAGGCAACGCTTGACCCAAGCCCCAATGTCGCCAGCAACCTCAATGCGCTCGCGAGAGAGATCACTTGCAGCAACTGTAGATTCAGCAGCAGCAGGCCCACTGGTGACAGCGCTCACGGCTTCGAAAGAGCCCAGAGAACCGCCGGAGGGAGAGCGCTCAGGCTGGGTTCCCCAACAGTCAAATTTCTGATCAACCCTGTTAAAACCCTAACCTCAGCAACAAGAGACTCAAATTCAGCTCGAGAAACAGGGTTAGAGCCCAAGCCGGTACAAGGGAGACCTATGTTGCTTTGAGAGCTGTGAAAGCTTTGCACGAACAAAACTCCTCCAGCTCTGCCTCACCAAAAAGCAAAAGTCCAGCAAAGGCCCAATGCTAAGCCCCAAAAGGATACCCAGAGCCAAAGAGGGGAGATCAATGGAAAGCTCCTTGAGGGAGTTGAAGGTGAAAGCAGCAGGCGACTCAAGGACCAAGCTGGGCAACACCTCAGGGACCGGGCAAGTCACTGGTTGTTGGAAAAACTCGTGGACCACCTGCCAGACAAGTGCCGAAAGTGAGCCAGTAGCCGCTGACGCAGTGAGGGCACGGTTCATGCAGGATTGAGCCACTAAATTCAACAGCATACATCCCAGCATGCAGAGACATAAATCGACCCAATCCCTATGTGTGGCTGGCTGGCAGGAAACACATACTGCCACCGCTGACTGTAAAGCACCGGGCATGTAGTCTGAAACATGGCAATGAAGCTGCTGCGAAGTCCTTCATCCTCAGCAGAGTTTCAAAACCCAAATGACCGAATATATGGTTCAAATTTTTGGCACAACTTGGCAATTCACCTTTCTAAGTTCTACTTTCCACTGGCCACACTCAGGAAAAATGTCAAAATTTGAAAGAAAATCTTCATTTTGATTGAAACATGACACTGTGATCTTCCTGTTGTCTTTGATGCATATCTTGTTGAACCGGTTGCAGCGACTGATGTTGCTGAAGAAAAGAGAAATGGCGTGCAAGCGCGGCTCAAAAAAGGCCTCCCAATCAAAGAACGACTCGAGAGACTCCATTACCTGAGTTGATTCAGGACTAGTTTGTTAAACCTAGTCTCATAATCACATCTTTCAAATTTTCTAAACTTCTCCGCCACCAACCATTCTAACAAGGAGGGATGTCTCAAGATGAAACCTGTTAACCCAAAACAGACAGTAAAACAGTAAACTTCGCAAAAAAAAACACAAGCTTGCCTGCAGCCTACCCGAGGTTAACCCCCCATAGTATTCTGGTTTTACATATTTGCTGGGTTGTGGGGCTTTCTGGCGGGTGACAACCCCAGAATGTATTGCTCAAAATGGTCAGAATCTCCTACTTTCCTAATTAATTCCTACCAACCCCAAGTATCAAATTTCAAACCAAAGGAACATGATGGAGGGCATGGTCAGCATCTGGCAAGGGAAGTGACATCCCGAACAGTGTGTCAAAGGGCAGCGCATCACGTAGGAAGGAACTTGGGGACTTCCAAACTCCAGTTTCAGCCCCCCAGTCAAAAAGTAGCGATAAGCATCTTCCCAAAGTTCCCGAAAGTTTTTCAGATTCCTCAATTCAACATGACATATTGTCCAAATGGAAGAAGCGAGGATCAAAAATCATTGAGCATTCTGACTGTAGCAGGACTTTGGCTTGGACAAAATCACAAAGTTTGCCAAAGCCATAATGCCATATGTTTCAAAACAAGTTTCCAAGGAAAATTGGTGAAGTAGCTTCTGAGTCTTGACAATGACAGAAGACGCACGTGCCCCCAAACCCTGCCCGACTAGCAAGCGTGTCACTAAGTTTCCAGGCTTGGCCACATCGTTCCACATCTTACAACATCATCCGGTCGAAAAATGTCACATTCAGTCATAAAATAATCCTTGCCATACTGTAAGCTTGCGTCCAGTCTGGCATGAACAAACCAATTCGATTGCAGGTTGAAAATGTTCTTCCGAGCCCAGAGCATCGTCGCAAGGTCTAGGTCAATCCGATACTTGTAAAGGATGGATTTCTTCGGAATTGATATGTTTATGTCCTTACAGGATTGCTGGGGCCCGGTCACTTGTGCAGAAGAAATCAAATTTATATCTTTAAAATTCGTTGTGATCTTCAGCTAAAAATCTAAGCCCATCAAGAACTATGCACAGCAACGAGGATCTTGCCAACACATGTGTTTGCGAAGCTCTTCGTGCAACGCCAGACCAAGCGACCTCATATGACCATATGATATATGGCCACAAATATTCAAAAAAAAACATGTATCAATGCTACTTGTCGGGCTGATGACCAGTGATATTGAAGTCAACACATACTTTATGACAAATAATTACCATGTTTCGAAAAGAGAAGTTATATGAAAAGTTGTGATTAAGAAATAAGAGCTGACACCCAACCCCACCTACTCAGAAATCCGAAGCGAAACCTTGGGGACTATAGAAACTTCTAATTTTCCTGCTGGTTTGGCACCCCAAAATCTGACCCACAACTCTACCCTCAGTAACCTTTTTCCTACAGGTTTGCTACATGTTTAGTTGGTTGTGGGGGTCAGATTTTGGGGTGCCAAACTAATAGGAAAATTGTTAATAGAAACACAAAGAAATTGAAGTGAGGTACTCTGTCAGTACCTGGTCCATGTCATCCAGAGACTTCAACTTGTCTGACAATAGAACAGCATCCAGTATGTAGGATGCTGTGTATTCCAATCCGCCAGTTCTCTTCGATTGCCGCCCTTTTACAACCTAAGTTACAATCAGTTCACGAACGAAAAGGAAACCGAACTTGAACAGCCGGGGCAGCTCCATTTATTTATCAAATAAAATACAGTGGTTTTATTTAAATGCACATCAAGAAACTGTCAACCATTCGGTGAGATTCTTGAGGTGTTCCTCTCGAATAGGGCTTCCCAGTGGCCCAAGTGCTGCAGAAATGCTCTGAAGCGCATGGCTGACACTTGAAAGGCATTGCTCTTCTGGAAATGTGCCAGACGAAACTGATGGGTCCATCACTGCGGTACATTCAAAAGATTGTTTCCTGGCAGCTTTGTCAGCAGGACCCACCATAGTTTCCCCTGTCCTCTTTGCCTGTGCACGAGGAATCTCCAAACGGTGTTTGTTTTCAAAATCCCAAGGTGTTGCGATTCCGATAGCAAACTCCAAATCACGCAGGGAACAGCTGGATGGAATATAGTGAGTGTCCAACAAAGACCCAGATGTGACATTTAAACGCATTGTGTCACTTGTCAATTCCGCTTTCAGAATTTCACGGTCCTCAATGGGAATAACGGAATAACTGTATTTGTTCTACGTCCCCTTGTTGTCTTTCCTGCCCCCTGGACAGGTTTGAACTCCACAACACAAAGGTCAGTGTTAGCACCAGAATCTCTCACACTCAATTTGTCATAGAAATTTCCACCGGTGTCAGGCCGGTGCCACATCCAAATGATGCCCGAACCGGGTGCTTGATACCGACCTCTCCCTCTATCCACCACAACTGCCGCGAAGTGCGCAGTCTGCTCTCGGGGTTGGCGCTGCCCAAATGGCACAATGCCATCATCATCATCATCCATGGTAGACGGTTGCGGTCCAAAGAAAAAGATGGTTGCATCTTGAATCTTGAACTGTTGTGTAGGCCCAAGATGTGTTCAAAAAAACAACGCTGTGAGTTGACCAGTTTAATTCAAATTGAATTCAAACGCATAGGTTTTCATTTTCTGTGCTTGACTTTTTCTGAATAATGTTTTCCCTGATGTTTGAAACATGCACAGCTGTGAAACTGTGAAACAGCTACAAGGACACATCTTGCCAGCACCTTGGTGACCCCCTCCCGCATGGGCCAGAAACCCAATATGTGCAAAATCAAAATTTGGTAGCCCAAATTGATGGTCAAATTACCCATATGTTCCAAACCACCTTGGGGGCCTCCAAAGCTTATTTTCTAGATCCGCAACGGAATCAGTAGCCTCAACTTTGATCAAAAATCTCCCCTCATACTTTCGCTTCTCACCCTTCTTGTCTCCTTCCAGCAACTCTACTTTGAAGTGATTACCAGAAAGCTCTGAAATCACCAAGCCCAATTTCCCGTCGTAGAGTTCTTTCTGTTTGGTCGCCTTTGTCTTCACCTGACAAAAACCCAGGAAGATCCTGAAACTTCCAGGTACAGAGGAAACATATGGTTTATTCAAGTTGGTATTCCACAGTTCCACAGATAATTATTTGGATATTTGTAAAAACCAAAAATTGGGATATGGGGATTATGTGGAATGCACAAAATATAAATCCATTATTCGATTCAAGGTTGGACTGGAACCTTTAATTTGTTGGACTGCACTACAGAATAGATCATGCCAGGGGCCTGGTCACCAACTGCAATTTTCACCGATGGCTGCACCGTGGGTGTCGCAGCCGGGGTGGCGGGTGTCGCACCCGGAGTCGAAGTATCGGTTTCCCTCTCCTTCTTCACCTTCGGCTCCTTTTTCTCAGCTGGGACTTTCAAGTGCTTCGCCAAGAATTTCAAAGAAGGTACATCTCGCTCCAAGTCCTGCCACCAGGAACAGCATGCTTTACTTCAATATATGTGAAAAAAAAAACTGCAAGGGGGAGAATTTCCGTCAACGTTCGGCGGCAAAGTGGGCGCGAGTTTCTCCAGGACTGAAGCGTGGTCATTGGTAAAGCTGTCAAAAGACATGTCCGGGAAGCCTGTGGTATCCACCCCAAGCTTCAAGCCACTCAAATCCAGGAAGATGCGCTTTGGCCAAGGCTGCAACGAGCTGCTGGTCTCCAGCCAGGGACAAGAGCTTGTCATAGAGCTGCAGCAATGACTTCGCAACGCTGTTTGACACATGTTTCAAGGCCTGTTCATCTCGGCGAACCAAGGTTGCACCATGGACCAGCTGCGATACCGGGACCTCCTGCCAAACCGTGCTTTTGTCGAGGAAAATGATGATGATGATGATGATTGTGACCTCTCGCCATACAGTCGGGTGCACATTTTGCCGGCCTCATCTACCAAAAGTGCTCCGAACGTGACAGTGATTCATTAAATGACAATGATAAATGATGTATCATACATCCACGGCCTGATACCACCTTTTTTCCCCACAGGAGGTTTGCTCTAGGGCTGGCACCTGAGTCACCGTTAGAAAATTTAACCCCCTGTCAATTAAGGGGTGGGGGCTGCGCAACAATTTTGTAGTGAAGAAACGGCTTGCATAGCCTCAAGCTCTACTAAATGGATGCGCATGCATGATCGAATTTCACTACTAAATGTGGGCCCCTGGTTCAGCTGAAGCGCAAAATTTGGATATAT
>Ga0126342_10019146_pt1 | contig 11665 bp, 17 predicted proteins | sample Cyp1metagenome_FD_92528 | JGI IMG/M metagenome (GOLD analysis project Ga0126342, IMG submission 92528) | Coral microbial communities from Lord Howe Island, Old Settlement Bay, Australia - Cyphastrea 1 metagenome | ecosystem: Host-associated > Invertebrates > Cnidaria > Coral ... | reverse complement strand
GTTGAATCATGTTGAATCATGTTGAATCATGTTGAATCATGTTGAATCCCAGGCCTGAAAACAAAGTCATGGCCCAGGATGACACGGGCTCCATGCTCCAGCTTCACCTTGTCCTTCATTGACAACGCATTGCCGTTGACCCAAAGCACAGCTCCCTCAGTGGCTGGGTGGATGGTTACCCCAGAGGACTCCAAGGACTCCAAGATGGCATGGATGGGTTTGATACTGTCACCATCCAATTTGATGCAAACCTCCTCATCCTCATCCTCATATTTCTTGATCTTGGTGGTCCCGGGTGGGATCATGTAGATCAAGCCATCATCATGCGCATCTTCACAAAGGTTCACAAAGTGGCAAATGGAAGCACCTTTACCTCCGAAACCAGTACCTTGGGTGATCATCGCCATCATGTCCTGCATGCTGACACCCATATTCTCAAAGGACTTCTTGAGCACCAACTCGGATTCATCCGCTTTCTTCAGCTTGTCCTGCAACAGCGCAGCCGCTGCAGCCATTCCATCCCACTTCCCCAATCCACCAGCACCCCAAACAGAAACCTTCCAAACATCTTCCAATCTTCCCAAAAAATATCCCCTTCCCACTTTCCCCCAAGTCATCCCAAGTCATCCCAAGTCATCCCAAGTCATCCCAAGTCAAGTCAACTCCAGCTCCTCCCAGGATTGCATCTCAGATCTGATGATGGCCGCAATGGCTTCCTGTTTCTCTTGCAGGTCCTCCTTGTAACTTCCGCCCTCCTCCCGCAGCCTCGAGGCCTCGGTCCGCGCCTCGTCCCTTTCCGCGGCCATGGCTTGGACTTGCTCCATCTTCTCCTTAGCTTCCAAGGCCTAAAAGGCTTCAACTGGAAACACCGGGTGGCCAAAGACACCAAAAAATACCAATATTTGAAATTGGGGAAAAAAGTGGTTTCCATCCAAAACAGCGGGTTTCCTGCCATCCGGCAGCCAGGGATTAAACGCTCTAAGTCTTGGCTTGACAAGGACGACCTGGGGATAACCTAAGAAACATGAAGCAGCGCAGGTTCTTTCAAGCCCATTTATCTTCCCCACAACGGTATAGTCTTAACCCAATCGGGAAAAGTTTGGGTTTGAGATGTTGCGTTTACTAACCCGTGCTCAACCCGTGCCAAACCCGTGATATACCCGTGCCAACCCGTGAAAAAATCATGGGTTTGGGGGAAATTGTAGCCCATGCTTGTTTTTTTTTGGCCCTTCTATAGTTAAATTCAGGAGCTGAGTGCACCTTAGACCACCTAATTCAGAGCAGCGCAGGTTCCCTCACATCAGTGGGAAGAACAAGGCCGCCCAGGAAAACCAAAACCCCGGGTTTCATCTGAAAACCTCGGGTCTTCACTCAGACCCGACGTTTTCTTCGTGTATGGAAGGTCAGGGTATATATATATACATATACATACATATATAATTACATATATATATATATAATTATGTACATACATATACAAATGCCAATATGTTCAAACATGTACTTGTTCTAGATGTTTAGACTTGCAGTGTTTATAAATGCTGTACATGATATACTCATACTATCTCATACTTCTATACCATATTGGTAGCATGCGGTGCCTGGCTGATGTTCGAATAGTATGATTTTGACCCAGCTGTTTTGGGAATCTTCAGCGCCCCATAGCCGACATCATGTGACATCATCAAATAGCCGACTTTTTTTTGGTCAAAACACCATCGAAATTCTCCAGTTTCGACAGTAGTCATTTACCACTGCTATATAAACCTATATGGCAAATGAGCCTGATATTAGGATATGATAACCTGTTTATAGACCTTAAAAGTCATTTACCCTCTGGTAAACTGTTACATAGCGAACTGTAAAATCCACCCGTTTTTAATGGGAAAATCAACGAACTACATGGGCAATGTTCAATAGCTATGTTAGTTTACCAGAGGGTAAATCCCATTCAAATCACCATTTTTGTTGGTTAAACCACCATTAAACCATCATTAAACCACCATTAAACCACCATTAAACCACCATTTCAAGTCGCTTGCAGGGCGTGCTCTGCCGCATCCCTGGCCGCTTGTGCCGCTTTCTCAGCTTCTGCCAAGGCTTTGACGCTTTCCTCCTCGAGACGTTTCACCTGAGGCAATGCGAAACCCATGGGAAAACCATGGGAAAATGGTGATGTCCATCCGAAAAGCATAGAAAAATGAGGGATTTTAGATGGATTTACGATGATTTTAGGCCATATGACCAGTTATTTCTATGGCTATTTCAATGGCCATTTCTATGGTATTTTGATGGGTTTATTCCAGAAATGGGGTGCCTTGCGGGCTTTCTTGGGCGCGGCACCTGGGCGTGATCCTGGTCAGCGGAAGCTTGCAGAATGGACAGCTGGTCCTGCAGGTACTGGACCTGCGAGCAACGGGCCTGACGGCACCTGACGGTTTCCTCGTAAGGACTTTTCTCACAGAGGTGATTAAGGGAAGAGTTTCTTTAATTGATTTTCCTTTCACAATGGATCATAGACCTCCATCTTCCCCATCACTTGGCTTTATCCAAGCTCTGCACAAAAATTGTCGGAATGTCCCACCTTCGAGTCTTCGTCTTGCCGCTGCAGTGCCAGAATCGCAGCATGGAAGATCTTTCCCATGCCAACCTCTGCTGCCTTCTCACTCATCTTCTCGCAGTCCTCTTCAGCGTCCCAAAGCCGGGGAAACCCGACTCCGCTATCGAAAAACTGTAGGTCAAGAGATGGTGGATGATTCATTGAAAACACGCCTGTGGTCTCTCTCTCTCTCTCTCTCTCTATATAGATTGTATAAATATATATATATATGTACCCATATCCGCCGACCCCGGCAGACGAAAGGGGGAGCGCGCCAGGGAATAATTTATGTAGTTATGTAAGCATCTCATCCTTGGGATTTTTCTCTCCGCCTGGCGGGCCAACACCAACTGTTCTTCCAGCTTTGCCAGGCATTCATCCTTGGCAGGGAAGCTGCTGAGGTTCAGGTCCAAATCATCCAATGTCACCCATAAGTAAAACATAGCGATACTTAGTAATGATAATAAACTTATAGAATAGTAATAATAACAATAATTAGAATAAATTAGAATAAAACACCCATATTGTTGTTCTTTGTAATACCACTCATGGTAAATATCCTGTCATGCTTTACTATTACTTTACAAACATTATCATTTTTTCTGTCCAAGATACCTGGGAACTCGTGTCGTCTCCCCCGTTCTTCTTGACCTTCAAAATCTCCAGGCGTACCGCGTCACGGGCATCTTGGAGCCGTTCGATCTCACCCAGACGCGCTTCCATCAGCATCGCCAGGGTCTCCTTCTGCTGCTCTTGGATCGAAGCATTCTGCACTTGCGAAGTGCTCTTGTTGCGCATCAAATCCACCAACTCATCTTGCCTCAGCTCAGCAAAGCTCCCAAGAAAGAACAAAAAATGGAGAAATTCTTGTGGATCATTTGAGGATCTTACTGGGATTCAGGTGGAAATCCATTGCAAATCCACGATATCTTGTGGCTTGACCTGTTCATATGAGATGCTAGGGCTGCTAGGGCGGGTAGGTGTGCATCAAAATCCTCTTCGCCTGATGATACTAAAATAATTAAAATCCAGCGAGGTAATCAGACATCTCGAAAACATCAAATCTATATGAATCTATATGAATCTATATGAATCTATATGAATCTATATGAATCTATATGAATCTATATGAATCTATATGAATCTATTGTATCCAGTTGTATCCAGTTGTATCCAGTTGTATCCTCTTCGCCCCATTCTCTACAGACCTTGGGGCCGCCCATCCCAGTTGGATCCAGTTGCTCCTGTTGAGCCTCTTCGGGACCACCAAGGTCTTGGATTCGCGCTTGCAGCCGGGTGATCTCCAGATTCAGCTCCTGAAGGTCTCACCACTCGACGGTCACGAATCGACGGTGATCCGATCTCTATGTCACTAGTGGGGATTTACTATGATTTACGGTGACATCCCAAAAAGAATTCAGTGGAAAGCCGGCCTCCAATCTGCTGTCGCTGTTGTTCTTTATCTCTTCCAACTCCTTCACCTTGGCTTCCAGTTCTTCCACACTGAGTTCCTCTTCCTCTACACCGGTCTTGGCGCGTACCAGGTGGACGCGAGTGCTGGACTCGGCGTTCGCCTTCATGTCTTCCAAGGCCTTCTGCGATTCCGACACCTTCTTGTCCGCAGCCGCCAGCTTCTCTTCCCATTCACGGCGTTCCTTCTCGATTTCCTCAGGCAGAACCAGTGCAGAACAAGGACCAGGAGGCTTCAGAATAAAAATACATAGAAATAACCTGTACCAAAATAAGATTCAAATAAGAATTGAACCATTAAATCATTACCATCCATTGCACTCCATTTCCATTACACATGACTAGCCCGATACACTCTTTTTAACGCTCAGAAAGCACCAACTGATCACAACTTGCAGCGCTCCTCGCTTCCCATGGATTGAAGTTGAGCCTGCAACTTGGCATTCTCCTCCTGCAACTGTCGGATGAGTTCAGCCGTGGGATCCAGTTGCTTCTTCACCTTCACCGGCATCTTTTTGGCGTTGTCTGCGAAGCCTCGGCCATCCAAGGGCCATCCAAGGGCCATCCATATGTCGAGCGCGGAAAAGTCACCAGTCACTAAGAGGATAAACAACACCAAAAATTGGAAGAATCTGAATGAATCTAAGATCTGCTATTGATTGGCCAACTGCTATGACAACCCTGAGTTAGATGATGGAACATGATGGAAGATGATGTTCGGCACCCAGCAACGGAGTGTGGACAGCGTGTCGTTGTAGTTAATGTCTGCAGGTGAGAGGGCTGCGATCATCACTGTGACAGCATTTCCACCCAGACTTTCTGCCAGCAACTTGGTCAGTTTGTCACTGTAATTCACACGTTCACCTTTGCAAAGTTGAACCAAGCATTGCCTTGCTGCGAAAAGGTCGGAAATTCATCCCCAGGAAGGCACAAACATTAGGAAAAAGATGGGTAAAGATATATGAATGTTGTAAACATGACTAAACATGGATAATATATAATATATTAATATATATATATATATAATATTATATTATATTATATTATGTTATGTTATGTTATATTACATTATTTTATATTATATTATTTTATATTATATTATTTTATATTATATTATATTATATTAATATATGATAATATGATGGAACGAAAGCTGAGATGAAATATAGCTCAAACAGCCAAAACCCCCAAAAAATCAGGGTTTCAACGTCGTCCAGGTGCCCCAAAGCTGACAGGGACTGATTGATGGCAATACCTTCCTCCAAACCAACATCCGTCAATCCGGTGTCATGGGCTCGTTCACTGCCGGCCAAATCGACGAGGCAAAGCTTGGATCGAAACTCCTCCACCCAACCTCCGCGCTTCCTTGGAAAAAACAGCTTGATGTCTTCACATGTCACCGCGCTTTTAAAAATGTTTAAAGTGAACTTAAGAAATCTCAAGAAGGAGGTTTCACATCATCAAATCGAGAGCCGCGACATGCCTATGTTTTGGGACATGATGCGTGCTGGGACATCATGCAGCGGACCCAAGTTCCTAGCAAGGACATCTCGTTTCACAACTTCATCTCTTCCCGATACCCTGTAAGGTTATGTCAAGTGAGGCAACTGTCTACATGTGTTACGGCAACAGTGACCATGCATACCAAATGGTACAAGCATGCAGTTCCAAAGCAGTGACTTGGGTAGTGACTTCGGTCAAGGGTCACTTCCTTCCTAAAGCGAAGGATGAAGAGAGTGTGTCCACGCGAGGATTCCGGGTTCATGCCAGTGGCTCGGATCGACCGATTCGCATCTCCCATCTTCCTGAACGACTCCGCCTTGTCGTGGTTGCTGCAGGCCCTCCAAATCTTGTCCATGTTCTTTCGGTCCTTTGGGTCGTAGATGAAGACCTCAAGGGCCACCGGAAATCATATTGGAATCAAAAAAAGTGGAACAAAATATTTATCATATAATATAATACTTATATATATATATATATATATGGGAAATAGATGGGAAACAAAAATTGGGATTGGGAATATCATGAATATCACCTTGCAATCACTCAGATGGGGGGCCACACCCAGCCACCCAGCCTCTCCCTTGTTGTTGAAAACATTGAGCTTCTGCCGTTCCTTCTTCCGGGGTTCAAGAAGGTCATAGACTTCATCCATGTAGACTTCCACCATGGCAATCTCAACCTGCCAGTGCTGGAGGCAGCAATTCCAAGTCCAATCGGGAAAACATATATATCAAAGTCTTATAGTCTTATTGACGGATCAATTTATCCCTGTTTGCAGGGATCATCATCATCTTCCCATTGTTGAGGGATTAAAAACCGTAAAAAACTGTGGGCATGTTCAGACCGCCAGGCGGCGTGAAAGCGCACATCGGGGTCCGTATTACCATCGACCACGTCGAAGAGTGCTTTCACGGTTCTAGGAATGATCCCCCAGTTGGGTGAATCCCCGACCACCGAGTAGGACTTGCCACAGCCAGATTGGCCATATGCAAAGACAGTGCAATTGTAGCCCTTCAGGGCATTTTTCATGACAATTTGCCCAATATCCGACCAAACCATGTCCTGATCCACATATTTGGAGTTTGGGCCATCAGGTATTCTGAAGCCCGGTCTCTCTGGATCATCGGTGGAGCCATCACAGCTCCACCAACTGCGGTCAAATGCATAGGAGCGCGGTTCTGCACTCATATCCGCTGGATCATAGATCTTGGTGACAGCACAGCCCACACCTTTTTCGGCCTTGCCTTCCATCTCCACCACCCGTTGGCATGTGGCCTCTCGCCCTGGTGTGCCATCCGGCCGCTTCACAAACATGGGCCGCAAGCGGACACAGACGATGACGCCCTGGGGAACCTCATCTTCCGCCATGGCCGTTAAAACCCTTAAAACGATGCGAGGTGCAGTCAACAAGAAAGATGGTCACCCTATCAGATTTATCAACTGGTACTGGCCGTCCCAAAAATGTCGATATCTGGATTTTTTTGATCCGAGATTTTGCCTCTGCCCTGGGCTTAATAGGCACCATCCCTGCGGCTTGATCGGACAGCTGCAGAAGATCCGATCACAAAGGCCGGAAAGAAAACACTCACATCGCCAAATCACGAGGCAATTCAAGGCTATAAAATGCTTTTAAACGCTATTAAGATCTATTAAGTGCCAAAAAAACAAATATTTCGTACCATTCCCAGCTGTTCAAAGCTCTGTCCAAAGCTCTGTTCGTCTGCGCTGGGGATTTCTCAGCCTTGGCACACCGTTCTATCCATTCGATCGGCCACGCTAACCTTTCATAAACAAAAGGACCTCCATGGCCACACAGCGGCGCGAATTGAAACTGTACACCCAAACTGCTGTCTTCAAATACGGAATGGCAAGCTCCAAAAACAGCTCCAAGTGCAGATTTACCAAAGGGGATGATGTATCGTGAATTCTGGTGTTTGATATTTTGTATAGGGTTCTCAAATTGGAACGAACATGAAAAGGGAGCTGTGCCTTCAAATGGAACTTGAGAGACGCAATTTTCATCGCGCACTCTCCTCCCTAAAATCTTACATCCAGAAAATTGCCATATCTTAGCACCAAAAAAGTCACCTCCAGTCTCACCATGGTCCAAAGGTGGGCACCCGAGGCTTGGCGGCTCTGATTTCGGGTGACCCCACTTCCTCGCCTCGCGCTTTCAATGCGCTTTGTGCTGCAGCCAGCCGGGCGATGGGGACCCGGTAGGGGGAGCAGCTCACATAGTTCAAGCCTATCCTGCGCAGCTGCGCGGAACCAAAAGGATCAGGGATGGGATAGGATGGGATAGGATGGGATAGGAAGTGGAAGTCGAAGCATTCGGAAAGATGTGACGAGAGTTGTCCAACTACTCAATTGTCTCCATCCTTTAGCTAGAAACTGTCCCAATGAACTCTCAATGAACTACTCTTTCAGGAAAACCGACCAAACAACAGTCGAGCATGTAGCAATATGGCCAAGCGCATTTCACTGACAACACATCTTTCAAAAGATGTCAGCATCCTCTGGCAGAAATCAATGGAGGTCGGATCGCCACCATGTTCGCCACAGATGCCCATCTTCATGTCCGGCCGCGTGCTGTGGCCACGGGTCATGGCCAATTTGATGAGTTCGCCCACGCCATCTTCGTCCAATGTCACGAAGGGATCACACGCCACGATGCCTTTGGCCTAGCAGATCTGACATCAACTGATACTTTAAAAGAAAAAGGCTGAAATCTGAAAGGCAAAATGGGGATGATCATGGATGATCGGGAACGATTTCGAACCGAATATAACAGGAAGAGGCGTGCAGCCGGATGCCAGTCCCTTCCAAGTACTGTAAACTTGGAGCTTCCACTTTTTTGGAGCCTCAAAGATTGACCATTGAAAATTCATAACAATAGTGGATTTTCCCATTAAAAATGGTGATTTTCCATTGCAAACTGTTAGTTCACCAGAGGGTAACCTCACCACGGAGGCACCTTGTACTCTGCCATGAAACTCCCAGTGTCGTCTCGACTGAGGCCATAGGTGGTCTGCGTCAAGTCATTGGTGCCGAAGCTGAAAAACTCCGCGTGCTTGGCCAGTTTGGCCTATTAGGCTGGATCGATATCAGATATCCACATGGAACAGTGGAACATGAGATGAGATATATCAATAGTATCAACGAGATATAATGAGAATATAATGAGAATATAATGAGAATATAATGAGAATATAACGAGAATATGGTATAGCCTGCCACCCATGATCACATGATATCACATGTTGTTCTAGAAACGAGAGGATTTAGAGGACTGGGGCCGAAACAGCTTGAAGAGCTGCCCGTGGAAGTTCAATCATCGAACCAACGCGATACTCAAAGTTCACATTCTCCTGGAGGTCATGATCAACGAATAGAAAGCGCTAGGAATGATGATAGTTACTGATAGTTGGTTCCAAACAGTTGATAACTAGTTCAACTTGTTTTTTCCATGGTTTTTCCGGTTTTTGTGTTTTTCATGTTCTTCATTGGAACACTTGGAACACTTGGAACACTTGGATCCTCTTTCTGAATAGCTGCCGCGGTCTTGTCGATGATCTGTTTGATGATTTTGAACTCACCGACAGAGGCCACCAGAGGTACCATGACTTCGACCACGGGAAACTTCTTCGACGGAGCGGTTCGACCTGCTTCCACTGCTGCACCGAAAATGGCACGCGTCTGCATCTCGCAGATCTCAGGATAAGTAATCGCCAAGCCTCAGCTTGAAGAGGCTTGGATCCATGGCAAAACATGGCGAAACAAATGTCAAGCAACATGCCTCTCATGTCTTATGGCTGCTATGGCTGTTGTGGCTATGGCTGTTATGGCGAAGTTTGGCCTTGTCCAAGATACTCCAGACATTTCCAAGGGATTTTTGAATCAACTTGAATCCCTTGGAAAATCAACTTCAATCTTCCAAGTTGGTGAAATCTTGGCTGCGGCTTGGCAACGACAGCCACGGTGTCCCAGCATGGGATTGGCTTCGTTCAGCTCGGTGGCACGTCGACGCACACGGTCCACTGGCACGCCTGCAGCCCGCGCCACGTAGGACAACTCGGCCTCCGTGTTGGGCAGGAACTCATGCAGGGGAGGATCAAACAAACGAATCGTAACAGGATGACCCTCCATGATCTGGAAGAGTTCGGTCATATCTTCCCGTTGCATGAACAATAGCCGATGCAAGGCATCCTTTCGATCTCGGGTGTCGGAGGCCAAGATCATTTGTCTCATGGCAGTGATGCGCATGCCAACAAAGAACCTGAAAGCACGGAAAGACAACTGTACAAAATCAATGGAGAAACTTTGAACAGAGAGGGGATTGCAATACTGAACCTTGCGCTTTCAGATTCAGCTTAGCCACATGTGTTCAGTTCGCACTAAGCCAATACCTTCTGCACCAAAGTCTTTGGCCAAGCGCGCATCTGCCACGGTCTCTGCATTGGCACGGACCTGCATGGTGCGATACTCGTCGGACCAGGACATCAACGTCCTGAAAGCACCGGTGACCTTGGGCACCACCGTGGGCACGTCTCCAAGAAGAACTTCTCCCGTGCTTCCGTCGATGGTCAGCTTCTGACCTTTTTCCACCACAACGTCACCCACCTTCAGCTTTCCGGCCGCCTCATCGATTTCCAAATGTCCTGGAATCGAAACACACGTCTAGAAATAAAGCAACAAGAAAGATGTTGAAACACGTTGAAACGTTGTGAACAATGTTGAAATGATCAACTGCCACGGAACCAAAGACAAAGCCTCGCGGTTTCTCGGAAGCACGGAAGCAAATGCGGTTTTCTAAATGCTTGTAAATCACTGGTTTGTCCTGCTCCAGCTACACATGGGCGTCCCATACTGCGAGCAACGACCGCAGCATGGCTTGTCATGCCTCCGCAAGTGGTTAGCACACCTGCACCAAAGTCGAAAGATGATGAAAGAGTCTACATGTGTCGATACCGTGTCTTGCAATCTCTCAGTTTCTTTCAGTTTCTTTCAGTTTTGTTTCAGTTTCTTTCCCCCAATTCCCCCAGTACACCCTTCTTACGGCTGACCAAACTCCGACAAGGTGGCCTTCCGCAGCGTGTAGTCCATGAATGTCTTCTGCGCTGGTTTTGCTCCGCACCAGAATCACCTTCTCTCCATCGTTGACTCTCTGAACGGCCTGTCGGCACTGGCGGCACCCAAAGCTATACTGGTCCAACTTCGCGTGAATTATTCGTACACACAAAACAAAAATAAAAATACTCTTGCATAGATGATAAAATGTATAATATTATATAAATATTATATATACACGTTATATCATTTTACTTATATTATATTCTATTATCTTATATTGTATTATATATATAGACATATATGTGTGTGTAGGATAGTGAAACAAATCCCTCGGTCTTAGGATGTTTCAGGTGGTCTTCGATTCCTTTCACAACGTCGTTGCGAAAACTGGCCTCGTCCGCGCAAAAGACCACCTTCCCCATGGCTGCACCCGGCGAGGCTGGAAGACCCTGCAAAACCGGCCGAGTTCCGACAGTTTGGGGAGAAAAGTGGAGAAAAAGTGGAGAAAAGTTTGATTTAGCGAGTTTTGGATGGTAAGTTTGATGAGTTTTTGGATCATTTTGGATCATTTTGGACCATTTTGGCAGTTTCTTGTTGATGTCAATGAATTCAGTTCTTCCTTTTGGAACTTTTGGAGCAGGAATTCAGCATCTTTCAAGGCATACCCATCATTCTCTGTTTTTTCCCTAAGAGAACGGGCCCCAGCCTTTGCAATCACCTGTTTCTTGGCATCTTCCCTGATGGTTGGATGAAGCAACTGGTCAATCTGACTGGGATGCAAGCCTCACCAGGTCGTCAACGTCGAATTTCAGTTGCAAGGTATCCATGGTCATCCAATGATTGTCCATCACTGTCCATTATCATCCATGATCATCTAATGTTATCATCCATATTACTAGATTTGAAGTGCGCTAGGGACCGTTTTTGCAACCACAGCTCAAGGGCCCTAAGTTAGGGTAGTTTGAACCAAAAGCCACACGTGAGGAACATGGTGTCAGGATCTAATTGATCTCAAACTCACAC
>Ga0126342_10019145_pt1 | contig 11666 bp, 12 predicted proteins | sample Cyp1metagenome_FD_92528 | JGI IMG/M metagenome (GOLD analysis project Ga0126342, IMG submission 92528) | Coral microbial communities from Lord Howe Island, Old Settlement Bay, Australia - Cyphastrea 1 metagenome | ecosystem: Host-associated > Invertebrates > Cnidaria > Coral ... | reverse complement strand
ATATGATATGATATGATATGATATGGTATGATATGATATGACATGATATTATACAATGTGATATAATGGAATATAAGGGGATACTATGGAATATGATGGGATATATATTATATATAATATTCTGTAAAGGGATATAATCCGATTGATGGGATGCATATTTTTCGCCAACAGATGCCAAAAATATGATTTGGGCTAGTCCAAACACCAGCCCTTCATGGCAACTTGGAATGATACAGCATCAAGTCACTGAGGGTGACGACTGAGACAAAGCCAGTTGTGTCAAAGCACTCCCAAAATCTTTACAGCTATGGCCATGGCTATTACCTATAACTGGTTATTTCAATGGGATTATACATTCCATAAATGGGGTTAGTTCAGTATTTATAACTTATTAACTGGCAAAGGGCCACAATCGTAGGGTGCTTCAGTCTAGCCAATTTATACCTTGACTCTCGACTCGATGTCTCCCAGTCCCCCCACTACCCTTAACTTCACATAGCCATGTAAAATGACCTATTTGCACATGATTTACCCTCCGGTAAACTAACATAACTATGGAAAGATCCACCATTTTTAATGGGTAAATCAGGGTAAATCCACTATTTCTATGGCCATTTTCAATAGCTATGTCACAAATTACCAGAGGGTACCAGCTGTTAAACCTGGTGCTTTTCATAGACTTGTTGGATGGCCAAAGGGTGAGTCTGACACATCACAGAAATTTTATGAGGGATGCCCCAGTCACTATCCAGTGGTAAACGGCTAAAGGCTACGATTGGTGATGGTAAGATATGAATATTGAATAATATGTGTATATATATATATACATTGTATGGTTAGATAAATAATGATATATTAATATATATTAATATATTATGTATTGTATGATTAGATTATATACAAACAATTGGATATCTTTATATAATCTGATCAGTTTTGTGATGGGTGCACTCGACCACAAACACATGGCAGGGTGCCAACATCTGATCCGCTGGCGCTGTCCAAACCATCCCCAGTCATCAGCATGTCATCAGCATGTTTATGGATTCCAATCATCCCCAAATAGTATAGGATGTATAGGAGTCTATGGATGTCTACGGGTTTATGGCATTCAGTGAATCCCCCATTACATTGAATTACATGATACAAAACTATCCAATCCCACATTCCCACATTACTGTGTTTTGTTGTCCCCAAAAATCATCAAAAATCCCATAGTTCTCAGCGCGTTCTGCCGCACTTCCAGCTCCCAGCGCTCGTCTGTAAAGTCTGTGAGATTCCCAACGCAGCAGGATCTTCAAGGCTTCCTTCCGACCTCGGTTTTCGAACCATCGAAAGAAGGGAAAACATAACGAAGATGTGAAACAATCACATGATTTAAGCAACTTAATGATGGTTTGATAGACCCTACATGAAACGAGGAGGAACCTGGATATGATTTCATTTAAGCAACTTCATGATGGTTTATGATATTTTTCTTGAAACAAAGTGTATCTTTCCGTGTTTGTCTTCAATTATGGCTCCTGGGAAGATGGGCGTTTTTTCCTCGTTTAATCCGTTGGATTTGGGCTATGATTCCCTGACCCATCTCTACGGTTTTTGATCAACCACAAACGAGAAGTCCAAGCCAAGGTGGAACAAAGGCGCAAAAAATGGTGGCATCCGCCTCTGGTTGTTAGGGTTGTTAGGGTTGTTTAAGATTTAAGCCAATATTTCTCTACACTTCGGAGGTTCCATGACTATTTTTGGGCATGATCCCAAACTCACAACCCACTCATGAGGGGTACCTACAACAATCGGGGTTTTATGTTGGCGCCTGTTGTTTGCTGTTGATGGTTGAAACTCAGGTGCCAGTCCATCGGTCCAGCAGTCTTTTCCACCAACCCCGCCGTCGGTTTCAACTGCAGGGCCTTTCGCCGCATCCGCCACGTTGCTTATCAACTGCAAGGCCGTCAAAAGACATTTATCAGAAAACACCCAAGGAAATGGAAGAGATCACTATAATACTATATTTGAGCATCAAAGATAATACCCAAAAATCGTCGAATCATGTCGAATATGTTAAAAGATGTTAAAAGTTACTTCAAACATCTACGTAATATTTGAGTTCCATGTCTTTCGTCTGCCTGCGTTTTCGCATCCTCAGCTTTGGCCATTTGCGGTGCTATGCGGTGCTATGCGGGCCTGTGAAAATTCATGCCCCCCTACTGCCTGCAATGAAACACAGTGTTGGCGACAGGGGGGGTCGCAATGAAACATAAAACCATTCACCCCGTTGTTGATGAGCTTAAACCATCTTAAACATGCTTAAACCATGTGAATGCTGCTGGTAAAATGGCATGTTTCATGGTAAAATCTCCATGTTATACTTTACGAAGCATGATTTCCGGATCATTCATCAGTTATAAGTTGTTTAACTTCTCCCAATGCTTAGCATGCTGAAAATATGTGAAAACCCCACATTTTTTATGGTGATGCGTTCAACGGGCCCGAATTTTTTTGACCTGGAAACGGGGCGAGAGCCTCTCATCATCCAACGGGGCCCACCGCCGGCGAGGCGAAGTGTAAGGAAGCGCTGGGTGAGGCGAACTTCGTCAGGTCTTCGCTCACAGTGCGGTACCTACCGATGGCTCCGTACAGCTATGGGAGTTTCCATAACTAAGGGGGTACCCTAATAGCTGGATGATTTTAGGGGGACCCCTAAAATGACAAAACGGAAACCTCCTAATATCCATATTAGTAAGGATGGCTAAAGAATCCTGCACCACTTAAAACTGGATGGTTGAAACTAGTTGAAAGCCTATTACAGTAATGGGATCAACCACCTCTCAACTGGTGTCGGATTTCTTTCCACTGTATGTCAGGTCGATTTTTCTGAGGCTATGGCTATGTAAGGGGATATACCTCTAATATGGGTTTTCATGAATCGGGGGTACCCCTGATAGCTGGATGGTTTATTTCATGGAAAATCCGAAAATAAATGGATGATTTAGGGGTACCCCCATGACTTAGGAAACCTCCACATGATACGCCCTGGGAGAAATCCTGCACCTGTTGGTAAGTATTAGGTAAGTGTGAAACACTGTAATTAATGTGATGATACTGGGATGTTTACCATCTACCAGCTGCAGAATTTCTTCCGTCCACAGTATGACGGGATATAATAATCATCGTTTTTCTGATATTTGGGTCTGAGAAAAAGGTTTTGTGACCCAATTCATGGCCATTAAAACATGGGGATTAAGGAAAACCAGATCCTCAAGTTAGCCTCAACAATATGAGTAATTCAGTGCTGAAAAGATTAGAGTTATGGCTGGTTGATGTTTTTTTTTGTTCTTCGATTTTCCGATGCGGCCAGTCGGCCAAGTTCACCCGAGGACATTTTGGACGAGGGACCTTGAAGTAGTTTCATTGGTACTTTGAAGGACCCATCAACGGGTCCGGGGTCCCCTTGAAAAGATGGCAAAGATTGGCATGGGATCTGCCCATGATCAAAGTCTGACTAGCAGATGACGACATGGAAGTGGCTAAGCTCAGATAGGAACATAACAACAATTGGAATGTATATAAACCGATTGAAACTATAGATATAAGATTCAATAATGCGACGTTGTAAACGTTAAAGCAATTGTAAAATAAGAATCGGAACATTACAGCAAATGTAAACGTCAGAATAAATTCACCGACTAGTCACCATAATGGATAGAGATTCCAACTTAAACATGGGGATTTTTTTGTGGAAAAAGTGCGCGACCAAGAATATTCCCAACCCATTCCATTAGTCCAGTCTACCGGTTGGATTCCCGGGATCATGGATTCCCAGAATCATAATGGATGGTGATGCTCCACAGTATACCAGGTTCAACATGTTTCAACATGTTTCAACGTTGTGATGATACCAAACATACGGATGATATTTCACGAACAACAAGGCAACCTAGGTAACCTGTCTGCCATGTTTGAGGTTTCAAATTCAGGAATGCATAGACGATGGGTGTCGATGGATATCATCAATGGCATACCTATCAAAGAGGTATATACTGCATACATAAATAAATAAATATAAAAAAAAATAAATAAATAAATAAATAAATATAAATATATTATATATGGGTTCCATATAAATGGGGGTACCCAAAATTTCTAGTTTATAATGGAAAATCCCAATCTAAAATGGAGAACTGGGGGTACCCCCATGACAAAACGGAAACCTCTATATCCAATATGTAGTGGTGTCATCTATAAGTACCTCCGCCCCAAGAACCCGGAAACCAAGTTGTTGCTTCGGTTGCCCCCGCCGTCCCGCCGTCCCGCCTCACGCCCGGTATTCGGATGATCTCGCCGTAAATCGCCTTGGCCATTTTGGGGATCATCATTCGAAAGCGCGAAACTGCGTAAGTCACGCCTGCTCAACATCTGCTTGCCCCATCTAAATGCTCCAGGAAGTCATGCCGTCATGTCATGCAACCCAAATCACCATCTAAATGCAGCGGAAACCTTTGCAGCTGGAAAAATACACAAATTACACAGCTAGGTACATCATTCATGAAACCACCAACTCGCTTAGCTATTCCCTCAAACAATTCCGCAGATGTCCGTTTTTTTTCCGCCCAAAATTTCCCATTGAATTTTCAACAGTTCCCAAGTGATCCAAGTGTCTTGACCCGTGATGAGGATCACGAAGCCAAAGAGTTGCAGCTGACTGCTATCGGTCCATTGTTCTCCGAAGGGCGACGCGGGATCGATCTGGTAGTGGACGAACAAGCCCACGCCCCAAATGATCATGGTCCTGATCACCAAAAAGGTCACTGGTCACTGGTGCCAGAGTCATGTCCAAAATTAACTCACCAGGGTTTTTTGGATGTCCGGCTGAAGTCAATCCACTGTCACAGTTTGTTGTAATTTGAGAGGTGAAACTGCAGGCATTGAATCCATTACCAAACTGGGCGGTGTTTTTGTTGTACCCTGCATCTCGGAGGTAGGTTTGTCCGTTTTTCCTGGCTGCCATCATGAGCCATCTGACCGTGATTCCCAACAGTTCCTAACCACTGTTATCATTTCTAGGAAGGGATTTATGGTAATCCAACATAGCAATTAGAAATCCCTCGTTTACAATTAGATGATTTCCCCAATGGGTCTTCATTTATAGAGAATAAATCTGAGATTGTCCCATGATTTTCGCCGAAAAAACCCTCCATTGCTCGCCCACCTCGAGGCATCCAGCATCATGCGATGCACCGCGGACAAGGCCCCAGTAACGGCGATGCCAGTGATGTTGAAGGTGCCACAGGAAAATAAGTAGATGATCACCACCAGCTGCACCACACTGCCTAAACTAAAATAAGTGAACCTAGAAAAACTTGAACTGTAGATTGATGATAACTTATCGATGCACTGATGACTTTTTTTTGCGGCTGTTTTGATGTTTTGCCCGATGTTTTAGCAAAGATTTCTCTGGTATGTCAGGGCTTGTGATTAATTATGGTGTTTAAGCGATCGTTGGGGTCGTCCCGTAGGGAGCCTACAAAAAAACCACCTGGGATGAGACCTGGGAACAATGTAAAAAAATGTGGCAAACCCAATAAACAACTACGGTACCATTTGGGGTTGCTTTAAACCCATTTATGTTGGGCCCAATGTTGGGTTATGTTGGGTTATGTTGGGTTATGTTGGGTTAACCACAGTACCATAGAGGTTATGTGTCCAACTGTCCCACACTGCCCGCGGTTAAGTGAATGGGCCTAGGTGTTTCTTCCGAGGCAACATGATAAGTTTGGGCAAAGGTCCACCCGAGACTTGGGTACTCAAGGAGGGTTCCGAAAATATCTACGCCGTAGACCAAGGTGCTGTTGTAAAACATCACCAGAGTGTCCACCAGATCCTGTCAAGCTTGCGGTAGAACGTTTTGGACGTTTTTGGTAACCAACAAAATGAGTTCAGCAGTTGGTCCTGCAGCTATTCATGCTAATGCATGCTAATGCCGTAATGGTGGTGCCTCAGGTGACCACGAAAATCCATTGGTGAATCAGAATTGTCCAATTTTTCATCCATTGCATCCCTTACTTTTGGATACTTTCAGACACATTCCACAGTTATGGCCCGAAATGCCACTCCTAAGTCATTTATGTTATAAGTACTTAAATAACATAACCCCGTAAGAAATGGTTTATGTATAATCCCATAGAGTTATAACCAGTCATAACATTAACTATAACTATCCTAGCCATGGCCATGCAGCAAACCCTCCTCTTGGTGTCCATGATCCGGGCCAGGGATCAACCACAGCGCTGGGTAGACCACGACCACCATCATCAGCACGCCCCAAATCCCTTCGAATCCGATTATCTCCTGGAGATTCTCGGTGTTTGAAAAAAATGCTGGGTCTTTGAAAAGGAAAATGAACACGTTTTGATGAATCAGGAAAAAACGTGTATGGAAAAGTATAGAAGAGGAATGGAGAAAGAAAGTGGGATAGCCGTTTCTACCAGCCCAACATTTCGAATGGAGTAATATGTTTTTTGCGGAAGCCACCAACGGAACATTGACCATATGCGCCAAAGCGAAGCGGAGCGCAAACTTTTGACATAAACTCAAAAACACAACTCAATTATATATTAGTTGTTGGTCACAAAGCTTTAATCACTGATCTGTGCTGATGACAAAGCGGTTCGAATACCATCATACAGTGATGGCCCGAAATACCAGTTATAAGTACTGAACTAACCCCATTTATGGAATGTATAATCTCATTGAAATAACCATTAAGTATAACTAATAAAGTTGGCTCATTTTTCGGCGACGCTTTCACATTTTTCCGTCCAGTCACCACCGCTGGGAGATTCACATCTTTCATGAGGAATTCCTCCAGAATCACCTCGCAACGCAGCAAGAAAATCAGGGTACCCCCAAATCATCCAGTCGTAATGGATGACCATGACTTAGTATTGAAACAAACATGGCGACAACTGGGGATTCTCTATTTTGAGAAACCCCCAAATAACCACAACTGCTGCCCGCCCAGCGCAGAAGCAACGTACTCCCACTAATCATTCCAAAATGTTCCAGCAAGTTATCCACAACAATGATGTTAGATAAAGACTTGTCCACAACAGTGATGTTAGTTATCCAATTAGTTATCCAATTAGTTGTCCACAACAATGAATTAATTGGGACATGTTACGAATTGAAGATGTGTGATCTACAAAGACAAGAGTTGTAATTTGACTCACCAGATCTACCCACAACTCCGCAAGGAAAAATTGGGAGATGTACTGACAAATGAGAAGTTGATAGACCCAACATGGTGACTTCTATGACCTGTATGACAACAATGGGGATATTGTATGCTAAAAGCATTGAAAAACTCAAAAAGCGGAAGACACTCAAAATGACCAGTCGACTGGTTGATCGTCGATGGTCATTGATCAGACCTTTTCATCTTGGGGTGATTGTGTTAAACATAGAATCCTGTGAAAAAACCTGCTTTGTTGGCTTCTATATTTACATAACATAGTAGTCAAAAAAAACGAAGAATCATGCGTTATTTCAACAACATGCTGTAGTTCACATCTCAACAACGAACAGAATGGTTGGCTGTGACGGGATGTGTTCACAACAACCACCCAAATTGGAGGTTACGTTATTTTGATCAACAGCAACCCGTCTTCAATTTGCACTAATTCGGTGGATTCTTCGCCAGATTCCCCAGACGGCTCCAAAAACTGGTTGGTTTTTTGAACGGGATTCCCAGTCTATGGATTGTGATCATCCCAGAATATTGGATAGTATAACTGTATAACCCCATCATATCCCATCTTACTGGCTGATCAACCAACAGAAGTAGATCGCAGCCACTGCTCTTAAAAGGGGGTTAACCTTAAAATGGGAGATCCCTAGTTACTAGTCACCATGGTCAATACTAAGTCACGGTCACCCAAGGATGATAACTGGGGGTAGGTTTCCATGACTTGACGGAAACCTCCATATATTGACCATAGTCAATAACCACACATAGTTACATAAACATCCATTCATTCCCATTGAACTATGGTTAAAACAGTTCAAAGCCCATTCAGATCCATTAAATCCATTTAAATCCCATAGAATGTGGGTAAAACAATAAACCATCCCCAATTTCACCATAAATTATTATTTTAAGCACATTACTAGTATTTTGTTCCCAGCCCAGCCCGCCTGTGCTGCTTGGACCACCTGCCACAGCAACGTCAGCGTCACGCCGAAGAGCACCGCCGACGCGTTCGCTTTCGCCGCCGCGTCCTCTCCGCCACCGGTGTCGCCCGCAACGCTGGCGTAGCCCACTGTGACGACGCCTGGGATGCCAATGGTGGTCCCAAAAGCTGGCAGGATCATCCCATTTTGATCCGTTCATTTGAGTGATATACTAACTAATAGAATAGGATATATATGGATATATGATATACTAATACCATTAGTTTATTCGTATAGGATATATTGAACTTTCATTAGTATATCCATGTTGTTTCTGAAAATAGGATATACTAATGCTGATGCTGATGAACTTGTGGAATGTGGTACCCTATTTTTCAGAGATAAACCCATTTACGAAGTTATAAATGGAACAAGCCTAGCAGCGTATACGGGACTTACGACCCAGGGTATCATCCACGCATGGGGATGTCATTGGGGTCGGAATGTAGGCAATTTTTTTTGGATGTCACGGGGAATCAAAGTGAGATGTTATGGATATCATAGCGATATCCAAAAGATAATTAGGTTTAAAGTTACGGGATAGTCATCAACAACTGTGGATTTCAGTATAACAATCATGGGTATTCCGATATTCCATACTTTGTTGATTTTGATGGTGAAGAATCTCCAAACATGAACAAAAACGCGAGGCTCTGACTTACATTGTGGAGAAATGCATACGAATATAGCGGAACAGTGGAATGTCATGAAATGTCCAATAGCGGTCTTTGACACGCATGCTCAAATCTGGCATTGTCAAAATCTCCCATCAACATCCGCCCGGGGTTCTGGGGGTTTCTCCAAATTGGGAATCCCCCAAATCTACTGGTTGATCATCATGTTGGTATCACTTCCTGAGATTTTCCCTCTCAACATCGCCATCTTTGCGGCAAAAACGTTTTGCGAATTTTCAGACACAGCCGGCACCACCGCACCGCCCGATACCGCTGCGCCTGCCATGCACAGCATCAAACCTATCCAGTGAAAGGCCTGCAGCCTTCGCTTCAGGAAGATGACTGAAAAGATTCCGGTGAAGAACAGTGTCGCTCCTGGCACCGTCGAGCTGGTGAAACCGTTAGATGCACCTCCAAGATTGTCTTCGAAAAAAAAAACCTGGAAAATAGACCTTTTACCCAGGATACGTTCTACATTTTCATCATTTTCCCAGTAAAGGATGTACAGGGGATTTTGTGGTCACGAGAACAATGTTGGACTCCCCGAGGGATTTTTTGTGCCAAAATCTCGCTGTGTGATGGACTCAAATGGCTTGGCGTTTGATTTCGTCCATGTCAATGCATCTCAGTTGACATGAGAGGAAAAAACTTTGGGGGGGTCACCATATTAAACATTGAACGCATATTTAACTATCAAATTTCAAATGTTTGAATATATCAAATAATATCAATAATAGTAATCTTATATATATTATATTATATATTGTATGTTGTATATGTGTTATGATATATTATAATATATTATATATTATCATTATGATTATTGTTATTATAATTAACATTGCTTTCATAGAACTTTAGAAGGGTGTGAATAATTCGTCCAACTATGGTAGGTGATTTCTATACCCCAGCTCTAGCAACTGACCATCTTCAATATCCCAAAACGATCCAGAAAAAAAAAAACGAAAAAAACAATTCCACAGCCAACGGCATGGCCCGAGTTATACCAGTTATAAGTAATTAGAACATAACCCCATAATAATGGTTTGTGTACAATCCCATAGAGTTATGACCAGTTCTAACTACCCATGGCCATGACCAGTATTCTTCCCTCACCTCTCAGCATCTGCCAGACGCTGGCCGGAATGTACATGATGCCAATGGCCGCCAAGGCCGTTGCTAACAAATCGCTGGCCGCTGGCACGGCCACCATGGCAATCTTGCGCTTGCGACCCTTCTCCTCTCCTGCGTTTTTAAGGCCAAGTGAAAAAACGAAGACAGGGAGGTCCAGGGACTAGCCTGCAGTATACCAAAAATAGATATAATATATATATATATTGTGTATATATATATATATACGCATATATACAATTATAATCAATGATATTGATATTATATACATGTATAGGAGATCAAACATTTGTAGATCAGTGAAAGCCATGGATTTCGACAGCCATGTTGGTTTACTGGAAGGTCTTGGAATGATTTTCTGAAAACATGAATCAATGAATGTTTCACCAATTTGAAGGCCCTGGTGGGCTATTTTTGATTTTCTTAGGGTAAAATTAGAAAAGACATTGCAAAAAGGCATTATAAAATTCACCAGGTGGGGAAATGCCAACCATCCAATGTTTCATCCATTCCCATGTGTGTGTGTACGTATTGTAATTTCCTGATCCTTTCAAAAATGAGGATGATCCCCTCTTGCTGGTGAGATCTCACGCTGGTTCCTCCCCCACATGTACAGTGAATGTCTGGGGATTCTTTGCAATTTGTGTCACTGTCAGTGTGAACTGCATGAACTGCACATTCGTCAAGATAAGAGATTATATACTTGGCCATCAAGGTATGTATATGAGGGTCTCTTGTGTCATGGGGGTACCTCCAAATCATCCGGTTGTCAGGAATGACTATGACTTAGTATTGAAACCATGGTGACGACTGGGGATCCCCCATTTTCAGAAACGACTCTATCTGTATATATTCCATCTGAACGTATTTCGTAATTTATCATCCTTTCTCCCAACATTGAAGTGGCAAATCAAAAAAAACAAACCTGACAATGTCTAATGTCTGAAAGATGTATAAATAAACCACAAGATAGATACCTTTTGTGTCCTCTTCCAATTCAATATAGCTATGGAAATCACTATTTAAAAAAAACGGGCCATGGTTTCCACAGCTATGTTGAATAGAGTGTAGTCCTCCAGGGCATTTGCCACCCCCCCTATTTCAGAACTCATCAATCATCAACCATCACTTATCAACTATATCCCTATATATATATACATACATACATATCCCCATATGAATGGATTAATTGGAGGTGAAATGGTGAATGGACAGAATGAAATACATACCCCAAAAAAACACTATGAATGGATTGATTGGAAGAAAACTACACGGACACCATCGATGTTTTTTACCAGCAAATACAGTGGTTTCCTGCATATTTGCCATTAAAACAACTCTGGCACACTAGAAATCCAAGTGTGTCCACAATTGGATAAGGTACAAATCATATGATTGGGTATTATGTTTTCATGTTCATACATATATATATATATACATACACGTATCAGTAGATCCCATTAGTTGTAACCACATATACCAATTAATCTATCATCCATCCACTTAACCCATGCAAATCCAACATATGCTTGATATGCTGGATATATATATATATACCCTCAGGGACCCAGGTTCTCCGATGACCGCACACCGGTTGTTGCCCCGCTGCAGATGATCCCGTTGTATCATGCT
>Ga0126342_10019144_pt1 | contig 11667 bp, 11 predicted proteins | sample Cyp1metagenome_FD_92528 | JGI IMG/M metagenome (GOLD analysis project Ga0126342, IMG submission 92528) | Coral microbial communities from Lord Howe Island, Old Settlement Bay, Australia - Cyphastrea 1 metagenome | ecosystem: Host-associated > Invertebrates > Cnidaria > Coral ... | reverse complement strand
CATCATCATCATCATCATCGTCATCATCATCGTCATCGTCATCATCATCGTCGTCATCATCATCGTCATCATCATCATCGTCATCATCATCATCATCATCATCACCATGGCACACCTGCTGGATGAAAAAGAAAAACAAAATGCCAAAGCACTGACAACACCAGGTTTTTCCATTTGACGTAAATGTCTGGTTCAACCCAAATGCGGGTCCCCCAAATCATCCAAAATTCATAATTGGATGGCAAAAACCAATGGTTTAGTAATTTTTGTATCCCATATTTCACGAAACCTCCATACTCCACATATGTTTCTTGATGAAATCCTCCACTTTTTGGCCCCTCAACTCATCACTCAGCCACGCCTGGGATGGAACAGAAGAACGCGCCTCGACGGTCTCGTGAGAGGGTATACATGGATAACCGCAGTAGATCAATGTGGATCAAATGATTTCATATGTGATAAACCATGATAAACCATGATAAACCATGATAAACCATGATAAACCATGATAAACCATGATAAACCATGATAAACCATGATAAACCCCATTTCATAAACAATCCCCCAAATCACCATTTTGATGGTATGGTATAGGTTTATTATGGGCTTGCCCACATCAAATTGATATATGTGCCTGCAACAAACATGTCGCGCAGCGGATTTTCTGGCTGCCGATCTCGCAAATTTGGCGCAGTCAGCCAGGTCGCACATGCGAATGTTCTGTGGGCATGGATACAAATACGTGGCAGAAATCATTGCAAAACAATGCAAACAATAGATGCGTACCAACTATGTGCATCTAAAAATGCATATTATATCTACAGGCATGCTAACATACATAGTGCAAATATGTGCAAATCATATTTACTCACCGTTTCTGCATCTCAAACCCGACCAACCACTTTGGGCACTTCTCAGTCTTCATCCTCATAGCTAGAGCTTTCCGCATCAGCTCGGGCCTAAACTGTCACTTGTCAAGCTTGGTGGGCACCAATAGACTCACCAAAATTGCTTAGGGGCTTGACTGAAAATGGGAGATATCTATTTTCAGTGGCCAGTTTTAAAAAAGACACACAGCTCTTCCGAAATCAACGAACCAAATTTTTTGGGGAACCCACCATTCGATACTTACAGTAGTTGTCTGAAGCCCCATGTTTGGGTGATTCAATATGATTCAACCATATCGCCAACACCCCTTTCAAGAGTTCGCCGGTCACAACCTCCAAGTTCTCCGAAAATTCCAGCAACATCAACTTCCACCAAGTCTTGATTCAAAAAGTAACATCAACTAACATCAACCACAACTTTCACCGTTTCAGGCCATTAAGATCCATTAAGGCACCTTGGCCTTCGCTTTGGCCTTGACCTTCGCCTTGCCCTTGCCCTTGCCCTTCGCTGCGCCGGCAGCCACCGCGCCGCCGGCCGCGGCGCTGGCCGCGGCGCCGGCGGCCACCGCGGTGCCGGCCGCGGCCGTGGCCGCCGCCTTGGGATCCTTGTCAGAGGCAATCATGGAATATGTAGCTGGATAACTGGGAAATATGGGAGAACTGGATAATACTGGTTAATATGTAACTAATTGGAAATAATTGGATAATCTTGGATATTCAATAAGTGGGACAATATGGGATAATAACCCAAGGGACTGGGATTTTGAGCACTGAATTCTACGATTTCTGTACTGGTTTGCTGGGAGCAGAAACCAGTTACAACACAAATGTTATTCAACATCCCATTTTATAGGGAAAATGATGAGTAACTCATGGATTTAAGGATCCTCCCTGCAGTCCTCCTCCTCGAACCAGGCGGTCGGATCACAAAGTTTTGACCACTGGAAGGAGCCCGGAGGGCAGTACTCCTGGCGTCCGGCCAAACCTTTCGACACTCAGGGATCACTAAGCAGAAACTGTCAACTGGTCCTAAAATCGGAGCAGGGCGTGTAAGAAAAACATGCAAAAACATGAAAAAAAACGGTTCAACTGAGATAATCTTCTGGAACTAAAGATAGGGGGAAAAAAACGGATACTTGAAAGCACCAACTATCATCTATATATTGTGCTGTCCATCTTGCCATCACTCATCCCAAATTCAAAGGCGTGAGCATAAAACCTGCGTTTGTTTTGTCAAGAATAGTCAAGAATGAATACTGTGGTTTCACAATAGAATGTGATTTTATCCGATCTTTTCTGGTGTCATATAGATCATTTGTCCATCAATGTTGTTTTGCACCTGCTTCGTATCCCAGCTTTGTTCCTTAGAACATATTGAATTGGTTGATATCCCCAGGCTGGCTGGTGAATCTGCACATTTTGTTGGCGAATGACTCAATCCCCAAATCTTAATTTTGACTGTGTTGAATCCCTATTTCGATAGTTGGTGAAGTGCACATATCACCTCTGTCTCAATGTGACTACCAATGTGTGGTGCTTACTTTGGTCCTTTGACCTAGCTATGGAAAACTACCATTCTGAAAATCGAACTAAATGGGCCATGGTTTCCATAGCTATATTGAACTACCAAAGGCCAAGACAATGATCCATTACTCGTCTATTATTCATCCATGATGCATCCATTGTTCACAATTATCAATGGATGAATATGATTATCCACCTGTCCCATTCTTCATCCAATGATCATCCGTTGATAACCATTATAATGATTATGATAATAATGATCATGGGAATAAGAATTCATTGAATGAGGAATAATCGAATGTGATTCATCATTCACCATTCACCATTATTAATATTTAATAATTATATTTAATCATCATTCCATGAGTTAATTTATCCATTGTTCGTCATTTATAAGATTCATTCACCATTCACCACTATTAATGACAGTTAGTATGATTAATGATGACTAACCATAGTTTTTTGAATCACTGGCCATATTCTGTATTCTATTGTGGATGAACCATAATAATGGATGATCAACCAGCATTATATAATATGGGCTCGATTACCCAAAAACAAACACTCTACCAAGTCAAAATTGGGTACTTCAAATGTCTAGATGACTATACTGGGCCACTAATCGCGGCTTACTACTGGATATTTACTATGGGCTAATCATTGCCGATGATTATCACCAATGAAAAAATAGTCCATCATATGCTATATCATTGCCATTACTGGTGATAATCCATCATGTAGATATAACCTCCAAAAACCCTAGATATTGGACCTATAAACCAACTTAGACTAACCATTGGTGATCAAACCATGCATCCCAATGCCGATGCCCCGATGCCCTTCGGCACCTGCACGGATCTCCGCAAGAGCGTGGCGACGCCGCCGACCACCAGGCCGCCCCCAAAGTAGGTCACGATCCTGGCGTGTCGACGTATGGATACATAAAATGGAGAAGAGATAGATACCCTCTGGTTATTTAACATAGCTATGGAAAATGGCCCATTTCTGGATAATTTACCATTAGTACCCCACAAGGCGGCGGCGGAAGTTTCAGAAATAGGAACCTATAGGAGGGGTTGGCTGTTGCGAATCACAGATGGCAGAGCGAATCCACTGATGGACCGAAAGGTGGTTGGAGATGTGTTTTTTGCAGTGGTTGCAATGGTTGCAGTCGTCACCTCACCACAACTGCTGGATGTGGTGTGGTGTAGTGGAGTTGTAGTTGTAGTTGTAGTTGTACTAGAGTGTCGTGTAGTGGAGTTGTAGTTGTAAGTTGTAGTTGTAATGAAGTGTAATTAGTGTAGTGTAGTTGCAGCTGTAGTTGTGGTGTGGTGTAATTAGTGTAGTGTATTGTAGTGTACTGTACTGTTGTGTACTGTAGTGTGGTATAGTGTAGTGTAGTCGAGTGTATTGTAGTGTAAAGTAGTGCGGTTGTAGTTGTAGTGTAGTGTAGTGTAATTAGTGTAGTGTAGTGTAGCGCAACGCAGTGGTAGTTGTAACTGTAGTTGCAGTTGTAGTTGCATGTAATGTAATTAGTGTAGCGTAACGTTGTGTAATGTAGTGCAGTTGTACTTGCATTTGTATTTGTAGTTATTGTGGCGTACTGCAGTTTAATTCGTGTAATGTAGTGTAGTTGTAATTGTAGTTGTAGCTGTGGTAGTAGTAGGGTAGCAGTAGAAGTAGTAGTAGAAGTAGTAGTAGAAGTACAGGTAGAAGTAGAAGTAGTAGTAGTAGCAGCAGCAGCAGTAGCAGTAGCAGTAGCAGTAGCAGCAGTAGTAGAAAGTGTTGTTGTTGTTGTTGTTGTAGTTGTAGTGTAATTAGTGTAGCGTAGCGTACTTAGATGTAATTAGCGTAGTGTAGTATAATTAGTTTTGTGTAATGTAGCGTAGTATATTGCCATTTGTAGTTGCAGTTGTAGTAGTAGTGTAGTGGTAGTGGTAGTGGTCCTGGTCGTGGTAGTGGTATTGGTAGTTGTAGTTTTATCTATCCATCCATCCTTCCATCCATCTATCTATCTATCTATCTATCTGCAAGCTTGACAACAAAGCTATTCTGCGAGACTTCCTCAGTTTTTGAACTTGACAACATCAAAAACGAATCAGTTCTGCCAGGCTTCCTCACTTTTCCAAGTTGGCAACATCAAAAACGAAGCAATTCTGCAAGACTTCCTTCAAAAATGGAAAGTTGAGTGCAGAGCTGACGGCCTCGTACCAATGCCTTTTGCGATTTTTCCGGTCTATGTCTCTAAAGTATTGTGCCTGCCACGGAAAATTGATGCCAGGTCATACGAAGTGCTGCACCTGTCACGCAAAATTTTCTTAGCAAACCTACAGATCTGATGCTCCAAAATGCAGCCCCTCTCAGGAATCAGTGCCCTGACCTCCTAACATCTCTGATGAACATGTCTCTTGTACTGCGCCTGCCAGGCGAAATGCATCTTTGCAGATTCTCTGCAAATGCCCCACGCCTGCCATCGTTTTTGGAAATGCTGCAACACCCTCACGTTTGGCTCACTTTTGGCAAGGTGCAGAATCCCTTGCGCCGGCCACGAAAAACCCACATCTAAATCTTCAAAAGTGGTCCGAGCATGTCGTGCTCCTTACATTTTGACTTGGAAGTGTGCTTCGTGCCACAACGGCGTGCACTTTTTTCGACATCTCAACTTCCAAAAGTGCTCCGAAGCTGGTGTGTTTGGTACATTTTGACTTGGAAACGCGCTTCGCGCCACGACGGCGTGTAATTTTTCATCTCTCATCTGGCCAGGTGGCTCCGCACCCGCGGCTTTAGCGAGCCTACTTTTCGACCCTCCGGAGCCACAAATCGTTGGAAAAACACAGTGTTTCGCGACTTTGCTACCTTTTCGCGCACCTGCATCTTCTTTCTTCTGAGACTTTCTCTTCTCTGATCTTCTTTCTTCTTCTCTTCTCTTCTCTGACTCTTCCCACCTCTGCTTTTTCATCTGTCCATATTGTCGGAAGTTTGACGTCTAAACTTCCTTCGATGATGATTTACCTATAAAAATGGTGATTTCCCATAGCTACGTTAAATAACCAGAGGGTATATCAATAGAAAATTGTGTGATAAAAATAGTCGTAGATAATCGAATGGATAATAGATAATGGATAGTCAATGTGAATAATGGATAATGATAGACTGTAACAGGTATATCAGTCATGACTATTCTATGCGTAATTTTATTTCAATCAAAGATAATAGATGGATATAGATGGAGAATACACTGATTCTCAAATATAATGTATTATTATACTTATATTTGATATGAAATGGATAATTATTGAAAAATCATGTCATATCATATCATATCAATATTTACATAAGTAGGTATAGTTGTAAGATGTTGTAAGTTGCTTTATGTTCACTCATCCAGCTCCACCATTATAACTCCTAGTTGGCCTAGTACTTTACAACTTACCGATCGTTTGGGGGTTCAACCCTTGTAGCTTTGGATGATTTTGCCGCCAATTTGGGATCTGGTTGAACATGTTTGAGAGATAAACCAAGTAGGGCAGGCCTGGGGACGAGTTTGAGGGATGTTTTGGCACAGACATGTCCTCTGCGAATGATCCCTTCAAGATCCAGATGCTGCCCACGTTGGATGAGAAAAATTGTGCAGGGGGCAACCCGCAATCAGGTTCCAACGAGTTTGTATGGATGAACCACTGGTTTTTCGGGTAATGTGTGATGTGTTGAATGGATAACCCAATCCAAAGACTCTGAGACTGTCCCTCGAGTCTTAGTTTGTCATGAAGATCCGAAAAACTCATCGAAGCAACAGAGATCAGGATGCAACCAATATATTCAATATATTGGGGTCAAAGCACCAAAAGTTGGCACGAGTTGGCAGCCACAAAAAAGGGATTGCCAGCTGTAAAATGAAAAGACCCAGCAGTCTGAACCCGATCGCTGAGGAACCCACCGCGTGAATTTCTCAACTTTCATCTTCCACGCCTATCATCTTTTTCAGGACCCCCATGGACCAACAGGCATTTGTCAAATCTGGGGTTGACACGATGATAGAAAACTCACCTGCGGTTACCCTACATGAACCAATGGAAGCGAAACAATGCCCCAGGCCGGAAGATTTTCCATGTCGTTGCCAGGGCACCATACCCTGAAAACCTGGAGTACACCAACTGGCACTTCCAGAACCATCCAGAACCTAGATACCTCATGGGAAACTTTCAAAAAATGGATGGTCATCGTTGTATGACACAAATCATTGTCCGCACATCTACATCTCAAGTCTAAGTATACAAGTCTAAATTACATGACATGAAATTCTCAGAGGTTCATCTTTCACTCTCAGTATGACATCCAAAATTCCCCTCGGTTTCGCAACCAGCACTCCACCCAGCCTTGTTGACGGCATCGGTGGTGTGCACGCCCGAACTCTCAGGAGGTTCCAACATGGCTTTCGTAGTGTCTTCTCCTGGGAGGCTGAGCCATCGGCCAGGGATGTGTCCCATTTGATCCCAAATTCCAGTCTCAATATAAAATACAGTACCCTCTGGTAAACTAACATAACTATGGAAAATCACCATTTTTAATGGGAAAATCCACTATAAATGGCCATTTTCCATAGCTATGTTAAATTACCAGAGGGTAATATAAACCACGGAAGGGTGGGACTCCCCCAAACTTGGCCCCCCCTCAAAAGACATGGCCACAACCTGCCCGGGCGCATTCCGTGCCTGGGTAGTGGTAGCAAATCTTCGGTCCAGGAGGAGCTTCGGGCTGGCAACGGTGGACAGTCTGGGGGACCCTGCGGCCTAATTTGTTTCCGGGTGGGAGAAGCCCAAACAAAACCGGCATCCACCGGAAAATCATCGACAAATGGAAGGTGTTCCATTGCCTGGATTACCGGGTAGAGAATTTGAGTAGTTCCCAGTTCGTAGGCACAGAATTTGGGGATTCTCATGGAATTTTCCAGTTTGAGAAGCCTCAAACTGCAGCATCTGGGTGAACTCCATAAATCCATATCTGGCCTGCTTTCTGCATTTGAAGGAGGTCGCTAGTGATCCTGGCAAGTCTGCTGCATTTCCTAAGTCAAGGGGTTCCTTAAAGGCTCCAACTTTCCTAAGGTTCTTAAGGCAACGGTTTCCAACCTTGAAACATCAGTGCTATGGGTAAAAAATGGTAAAAACCCTCCATTTCTCCATTTCAATCTGCGGCAACTGCTCGTCGGAGATAGTTGCTCTATGGGTAAAAACCCTGGTACCCTGGTAAACCCCCGAAACAGCTGGTAAATGGATGTTCATCACCCCAAATATTGGGCTTATATAGGCTTTAACCCATACCCATTCGGGTGACCACTTCCTTCACGAACATCGCTGAAACTAAAAGCTAGGGTTTAGACAGTCCGTTCGATCCCGAAAAAAACAATGGGGCTGGTACATTCACCAACAAATTTGTTCCAAATCATATACACCAGCGTAAGGTAAGCCCAAGAATGAATCATACCCAATGCCCATGCACAGAGTCTTGTACACTGCTCACGTAAACCTCCCGCACATTATGGAACTTGTATACATATAGATATATATGCCACATCATACCACATTAGTCCACATTACGGGTAATGGTGCAACATCAAGTAACATGACCATATCACAAAAGTATCCAATCATGATGGATGATCAATTCCCATCATCATCATGGTAGTTGGTTGCTATAGTGAGGTCTGCAAGTAAGGTCATCAGTCTAAATAAAGAATACCCAGAAGCATCCTATCAACCACCATTCCGATGGGCGGCTTGTGGGTCAAACATGGTGTCTACCACTTTTATCATTCTTTTATCCACTATGTGACTATATAGGCGCGAGATTGTAACATCCCATCCTCCCATCCACTGCCCCATAACCCCACCTCCCAGAAACTCCGCCCCGTGGCTCAACTTCTGCGTAGAACCCAGCGCATGCCATTCGACGTCGGCGCCATGCCACCCGTCGTGGTTTAAGCGCTGGCCATCAGTGAGGCACACGCCAAGGCGAACCATGGGAGCCCGGTCAGGCGAACGCTATACCAATGGGGAATCTATGTTCCACATAGGCCACATAGGTATTGGTGATTTGATACTGTTACAATCTGTTGCAACTCTTTGTGTATGGAATTGGGTCGATTTCCAAGTGAGCAACTTCCCAAATCTGTGAATTGGTTCCAATTGTTGGCTGAAGCCTCGTTTGGGGAGCGAAGATCACCGTCCTGCTGTAATTACAAGAAATCCCGGCAGATTCGATGTTGCAGACAGTCTTGAAATATGATCAAATAACATATATATATAACATACATACAAAAGCATGAGTTTGGAATCATTGGCGTGTCGATAAGTGCGGAGCCGTGAGGAAACAGCAACTTTGGCTGTTGTACTTCTTTTCCGCTTGAGCAGCTTTCAGCGGCAAGTACTGTTGGTTGTTGCCATGGCAAGACAGGTGTTTAGACATCACCTTCACACAAGAACAAGACTATATGGGTTTGTCTGAAAATAGGGTATATTCCCAATTATAGCCATTTACTAGGGATAATGATCATTAACCATTGGGTGTAGGGGTACACTATTTTCAGACAAACCCATATAAGCACAGCAAGAAGGACAGAGGGACATTGACAAGGAAGTTGTAAACTGCAACTCGAACAACTCACACACCACGTGATTAATGTCAACCCCAGATTAATAAACACTGACTGTCCTGACTGTTGATTGAGGGGTTACCCCCATTTTTAAGTGATAAAAACTATTAACCATTGAAATTGCTAACTCCCCCCCCCCAAAGCGCGCATCTCCGCGGCGAAAACGCTAAGCAGCCAACTTGTAGCCCGTCACTTGAAGGAACACGTTGTCCTCGGCGAGTAGCAGGCCCCCAAATCATCCAAGTCATTAGAACATGGCTTGGTATTGAAACCACGACTTGGGGATCCCCCATGACTTGAGAAACTACCTATTGGTTGTCCTTTTTATGATTAACATTGATTAACTACCTATTGGTTGTTTGGAGGGAGCCCTCTAGTCATCAAGCAGTGGAAAAAGGACAGCTATGGATGATTTGATGATTGGAAATGATGTTTGGAGGCTCCATCTCTGAAGTCTTGGGTCTTGGGGGTTGAAACCCGCTGGCTTCAATCCGGTCATGGGTTTCTTTCAAGATACCGTGAAAGGAAAAAACAACATATATTTCATAGATTCCAAACGATAAATAATTGACCTCAAGAATATTGATTAATTGATGTCAGGTGCCAAATCGTCATACACCCCAGAATCTCAATAAATGTGAACAAAACAATCACCTCTCTGATCCAAAAAATGTGATAGGCGCCTGCGGATCATAGTGACAAGGAGAGAAGCCTTCCGAGCCTCAGACACATCATGGCCGATTCATAGTCTATGGCAGGATATTCACTATTCCTAGCCATCAATATGGCTGCAAATAGATAGAATTAGATTCCATTGGACTGGACTGGACTGGACTAGATTAGCTTAGGATAGATCAAAATTAGATAGATAGATTATAGATTTGAGAAGATACTCAAGTACGGGATAAGATAGATAAGATCAATAAAAACAACATTGGATAGAAAAGATAAGATTGGATTAGATTAGATCAATTTAGATCAGAGCAGGTTGGATTATGTTATAGTAGATAATCCCTTCCCCATAATATTAAACACCAAGAAAAACATTATGGATTTAGGGGATTTACCCGTATTTGGGACCATGCAGGGGCTGGTTAAAGATTGAGGGGGATGTGGATTAGTTATTTAGTTAGTTTAATTTAGTCCAGTTTAGTTTAGAGCAGTTTAGTTTAGAGCAGTTTACTTTAGTTGAGTTTAGTTTAGTTTTGTTCAAGTTTGAGTTTGGTTTAGTTTAGTTGTTTACTTAGCTAGTTAGGTAGTCGGTTAGTGGGATGGTTGGTTGGTCATTTTGTTTGTTAGTTGAGTTTGTCTTACTAGTTTTACTAGTTTAGTTACGTAGTTTTACTCATTTAGTTAGTTGCCCCCGAGTCTTCAACACCCCTTAAATACAAACCCGATACAAACCCGCTACAAATCACTGCGACCCCGCACCACAGAAAAGCTGACACATCTGCGGCTCTCGCTGCCTCAGAAATCTGATGAGCCAGAAACTGAGGGACCTGATTGAAAACGGTGATTTTACCATCAAAAAGTGGAGATCTCACCTGCAATCATTGTTTTCGAATGGGAATATCATGGACATAGGTATGGGATATATATACTATATATACTATAATCAACATCACTCAACATGTTGATATTTCATGGGGGTTGAATGGGATTGAACAAACCATCTTTTCGGGAGGCAAACCATCTCCAAGAACTTTGAACCAATGAAACCCACATTTTTTTTTGTCCAAGATATAATGCATTGATATACAAATAAGTTATACCTTATAAATCGCTATGTTTCCTGGGTAAACCTGCTAAACCCCATGAATTCCACCGAAAAAAAATGAAAAATGGTTATGGTAAACATTGATCTATGTTTTGAACCATTCTAAAATCCCCATTGAAAAACCATGACATCACCATCAATTCCATCCAGAAACTCACCCAAAAAAACCGCTCTTTGAGCCTCCACACCCCATGGCTTTCTTCAGCCAATCCCAGCGGAAGGCGTCAATATCACGAGCCACCTGGCCAGCTTAGTATGTGGCTATTATGGATACCCTCTGGTAAACATACAAAAAACTATGGAAAATCACCATGTTTAATGGGAAAATCCACTATTAATGGCCATTTTCAATAGCTATGTTAAATTACCAGAGGGTAGTATGTGGCTATTGTGGATATTATGTAAGAATCATCGACATTCAATGGTGATTCATTGACTGTTTGACTATTTGAACTATTTGACTATTCGACTATTCAACGAGTTCTATCATTTTGCCTGGTCTTTCTGCTTGGGGAAAGACAGATATCAAATCACGGGGGGACCCCGAAACGCATTTTGCTACAGGCTCTTTGCGACTCCAGAACCAGAAAAAACACAGTCCGTTGCAATTGGCTTGTTCAAAAAAACTCCCAATCCCCAAACTCCGATTTTGCTGAGTTACCCATAATCCCATCCAATTGTCCCATCAGCGCCCCGAAACGCTGCCCTTCCCCGAAACGCGTTGGGCCCTTTTTGCTCCACCGGTCGCAAGGGAAGGTCGTCTTTGCGTCCCTCTAGAGACCTCGGGGATGAACGTTTCGATGAAAAAATATGAAATAAATGGGTGCTTT
>Ga0126342_10019143_pt1 | contig 11667 bp, 13 predicted proteins | sample Cyp1metagenome_FD_92528 | JGI IMG/M metagenome (GOLD analysis project Ga0126342, IMG submission 92528) | Coral microbial communities from Lord Howe Island, Old Settlement Bay, Australia - Cyphastrea 1 metagenome | ecosystem: Host-associated > Invertebrates > Cnidaria > Coral ... | reverse complement strand
TACCCTTATACATGAAAGAAACCCAATTCCTTGCAGAACTACATACATAGAATATAGGTCCCCAGTGAACATATACTTGAATCACGGGCGGCTGCAGAAATCCAGCAAAACCTGAGGAAAAAATATTTTCCCGGATCAAAATGGATAGCCGGAAATATTGTATGTATAGGTTTTTTTTTTTTCGATTCCGGAAGATGCTTTTATTCTATGTATAGGTTTTTTTTACCGATTCCGGAAGATGCTTCTGGAGGCCGAAATTATCGATTCTGTATTCTATGTATGCCATCTACGTTTTATATATATATATACATTATAACATATATAAATACAATATTACTAATATATATATAATTATAATTTATATATATATATTATACACACCAGTTCTATGAGTTCCAATATTGAGATTCCCTCCAGGTGTCTGCCATGTCTACTTTCAGACATCAAGGGCTCTATCGGCTGCAGATCCTGGCATCCGTAATGTGGGTAAAACAATGCCATAAACCACCCATTTGAGAATGGTTTATAGCACCTAGTTGTGGTGATTTGGGGGATGGTTCATGATTGTTTTACCCATTTTGTGATGCTTTTGGGTATTCCCAAAATGGGAATGAAAGGGATTCTTTGACAAATCCTTTTGCATGCCTACAAAACCCAGGTAATGCAAGTCGGAATAAGTCGGAATAACATCCCTGGATCCCGAAGTCCCGAGGATTGCGTCGTCAAATACTCTGCTGGTGGAAAAAGTATATGTCTGATGGATCCCCACAAATGGTTGACTAAGCAACTGAAAAACGCAGGAGAATGAGACATCATGTTCAGCAAATCTAAGTCGTGGCTTTGTTGCGCCTCCCAGGGTTTGCGTTGGCAAAGTCGACTGAGAAACATGCTCCAGTCATCAGTAGATAGCCGTCTTACTTTGAGACATCGCAGAGTAGGACCGCGGCTCCATTCCACTTGCCGGAACTCCGGGCCAAAAGTAACAGACAACATGTCAAAATCACCTTACGATTAGACATTTCTCAAAACATGTAATATCTCAACAATGTGACACATAGTGACACCGTATTTCAAGCACATGTTGACACAACGAACGTATACCGTATTGAACAACTCTGCTTCTTCACTTTCTTCGGAGCCCATTAGATTCCGAGCTATCAAACTGCTGGGAAAAGAAGACGTGGAGCCACTGTCTCAATGGAATACAAAAGATTGCATATTGTGTTTAACATATCTAATTACATAAGTAGTAACCCTCAAAAAAGATGGAAAAGCAAAAAACCTCTTAATTTCAGTGATAAATCACACTTCTCAATCTTTCCGGTGCTTTCTGCATATATCTCTATATATAGAACATGATAGAACATTATAACATTATATAACATTGATTATACATTGATTCATTGCTATTCATCTCCCGGTTTCTGGGAAAAAACTCACTTTGACACCCCTGAGCCACAACCAGCGCCGTGTTTTTATGCCCATCAGGTGTGAATCGGCCCCTTCAAAGGACATAAGGCACCTGACACAGGGCGCCATCGCAAAATGTTGGGCCGCCCCATCCCGCTGGGAAAGTCAGTTGGGATCATCCACAATATAAAGTAGACTAAGTAGACAATAAATAATCATTACCATCTGGTTATTTAACATAGCCATGGAAAGATCCACCCATGTTTAATGGGTAAACCATCTATTTCTATGGGCCATCTATACCATGGCGAACTGTTAAATAACCAGAGGGTAATAATGATTGAGATGTCAAGCTATGTCAAACTACATATTGGGATCCTTAAAAATAACTTGGAGATGGAAGAGATGGAAGAGGGACTGGGTTGTGGTTGGCAATTGGCAGCTTCTACGAGTAGGTGTGAATGGATCACCTGGTGGCTTTGCCCATCTCATCCCGGTATCCTGGTTGATATCCTGCATCTTGGTTGGTTCATGTTCGGGATGTTCATGATTGCCCTGACTGAGGACCCCATGAGAAAATGGTCCACTTAGGGGATCCAAGTTGGAAAATGTTGGAAATGAATGGCTATGATGCTTCAAAATGCTTAAAAATGGTTGATCCGTATTTGTGTCTCTGACACAGGCCATGACCTGTTGACTGTTGACATCTGTTGACCCATGAAGCCATGAAGCCATGAAGCCATGAAGCCATGACGCCTGGGCATCCAGAAGCCCCCTGCATGTAGCATCCCTTGTTGTCAGGACAGTAGAAGGGGGAAGCACCTGTCGGAGGCACACTGGGATGATCCAGAATGGGTGGCAACCGGTAAGGATGACTGATATCCATGGATATCCCGACCGAAATCTGACTAAGTCTAGGTCAACTCAATGTCACAACCTTGGTTCACAGTTTTTTTTATCCACCCAATATCAGGCACCCAGTAGAATCATGCTGAATCCAAGAAGCAAGCAACGCAGCATGGAGAGGACTCACCGGCCCTGGGTCAAGTCTCATGGTTTGGTTGCCGTTCAGGTTGACATGAGGAAATGACCGATACGGCGAAAAAAGGGTTGATAACCCACCTGTAACTGGGGTAAACCATGTTCCAATCTGCAAAGTACCGAACACACCCTGGTGCGCTTCGCCACGCGAATTTCCGGATGCAATGTGGAGGCCAAGCGTCTTGGGACAACCCTCTGAATCCTGAAGCAGACCGTCAAACCGGAAGGGGTCCAAAAAACGTACCATGCATTGAACCAATGGAAAGCATGGGTGTGTAACTAGGTTCAAATAAAATCAAATATGTGTAATTAGATGATATAGGCCTATGCCTATACTACTTACATAAGAAGATAAAATGGATGTATATATGATTATGCGTGTATACATTGAAGAATTAATTATACATATTATATATAATATGGATGCATGCATGTGATTGCAAATAAATACCATGTTTGTATATACAGTAATTAATATTCATATGTGTATATTACAGTATACACACATATGGCGCCCCCCAAGATCTACAGTTGTTATGGTTAGAAAGGGGTGCCATTCCCCCCTTGGAACCTACCTCGGTCATCTTGCCAATGTCATCTGTCAATTGCCACCCCCATGATACCATTTTCCAGAAGTTTTGGGGGCTCCAAGTCTGGCAAAAACAAACAAACCTCGAGAAAACAAAACAAACAACATATGAAAAGAAATGCAGAAGCTTTGGGGGGCATTCTGGAAAAAGAAAGGAACAACGCAATAAAACCAAAACAAAACCAAAAGAAGCAACAAAGGGTCCTTCACTTCCGCTCCCGTCGCGCCCTCTGGAGTCGGCGCTGGCGCAGCAGCTGCGGCTGGGGCTGGCGCAGCTGGGGTCACGGACGCGGCGGGCGGGGCGGCGACGTCATTGTCCACCTGGTGTTCGTTCACCGACACGGTCAGCTTCCTCGCAGCTGGTCAACAGGCATCGACTTTGGGAAGATTGGGATGGGCGGGCAGGAGATTCAGCAAATCAAGGAAGATATTGAACCAGAATGGCTTTTGGTCCAGCAAAAGAAATACCCTTCATGAAGAAGGGTTGAAAAGGGTGGGACCCTGATCGGACAGTTCTCGGTGTTGGGATCTGTTAGGTGGCCCTCTGTAGCCCACAAGAATGATACTTGAAGTTGGGATTCATGGTTGATGACTTGCAGTACGATAACATGCATACAAAAACATACAGTATAATATACATACTATTAATATATATATATATATTTGTTTATTTATTTATCCATATAATTATATATATATACAATATAAAATATTATAATATTATATATATATATATCTTATGCCAGCTGCGGGTGGCTCATGATCCACTTCTTCTATGCCTCAGACAAATCCCAACTCTCACAGCGAAAATTCACCCAACTATCCCATGGATCTCAACCACCAACAGAAAAAAATCGTCTTTTAGCAATGGAGGTTTCCTGAAATGGGGGTACCCCCAAATCATCCATTTTTGTCTGGGACTTTCCATGATAAACCATCCAGCTATTGTGGTAACCCCATTTATGGAAACCCCCTTCCATATCTTCCATGATGGTCATAATTCGAACTATAAACCATCTGAAGAAGTTGAAATCTCGTTGGCAGTTTCTTGTCTTAATGATTTTTTTGGCCTGAACTGAGTATTGAAGATTCAACAGCCTCCAATGGATGGTCCCTTAAAATATGTGTAAATCATGGTCCCAATCCACTACATCCACCATGGTTTCCACGGTTTTCATCGTCCATTTTTTCATGGGAAAATGTCCATCATTCACCGGGCATTGCCGGCCGAGGTGCAGGATCTGATGGTCCGAAGGAAAGCCTTGCTGTGTTTCTGATGCGCAGGTCTTGACCTCTGGTCCTGGCTTGGTGGTTTTGCCATCAGAAATTGCCACTGTGCCATCAAGACACTCTGGTTGGTGGTTTTTAACCATCTTGAAAAATATGAGTCAATGGGAAGGATTATCTCATATATATATATTATATATATATATATATATATATATTATGGAAAATGAAAAAATGTTTGAAACCACCAACCAGATTCAAAATGTGGAAGTTGACATGATAAAAAACCAGTGCAGGTGATTTCAACCAGGACATTTGGCTTTGACATCTTTGACTCGACCATGAAACATAAAGTGATTTGCGGGGCCACCAGCAGCACAGGAGGATGGGAGTCAGCCTTGATTTCCAGGGGGGGCGATCGAACAAAAAAAACCATCGACCCCACCTGTCAGGATATGATCAGCACCACCTGAGAAGTACGGAAGACGGGTGGTTTGGAGCCCTTTATTTTTTCCTGGAAGTTGTAGGAGGGGGTTTCTTCTGGGAATTATATATGGGATTACTATCCATAGCCATCCCTGGCCACCCACCATCCCTGGGTGACCCCGGCCGAAGGAGAAGTCTGTGGCCGAGCTTTGTAGCACTTTGCCCAATCTCAGGTGGACTGCCCGCAACGCTGAACTGGTTGGGAAAGGGTAAGAAACTGGTTGGACTCCCTCATTCTTCCATATATACACTCTGAGAATAGAATGTAGATCTCCAGAAATTCTGGGGATTTGCACTTGGGTCACCTAAAAGGTGAATTGCTTGGCACTCAGACTTTGAGCAAAACGAGCTTATCCCATCAAAAACTGGATGGTACTGGAGGGTATCCCTTTTCTGGGCGAAAAATCGCCAAGAAACTATTTTTCGCTAGTAAAACCACCTATCCAGTAGAGGTATCTTAATTTTGGCTCAATTGATCTCCTGGAAAAAAAATTGGCTTCATCTTGGATAGCCAACCAAAAATCACTTGTATAATTCGTATTCCCCAATGTATCATAGCTAATGAATCGCTACAGCTCAGCCACCAAGGTGAAGCCACAAAGATCAAACAGAAATACCTCACTCTTCATCAATTCTTGAGGCAGATCAACCCATACATAATATAATATATATATATGGAGGTTTCCTAAGTCATGGGGGTACCCTTGAATAATCCTCCATTTTTGTTTGGGAGTTTCCACTAAAAAAAACTGGGGCACTATTTATGGAAACACCCATATTGCTTATAAACCATTTAGTAACTATATATGGCTTATAAACCACTTGTATACCACCAATATTCAATTAACATTCCATAGATATATGATAGATGTATTTGCTTCCAAGACGCTCTTGCAATGGAGGGTCACTGCTGGCGCAATTGAAGTCGCCTGTAAATACGACCTGAGACCAGCTCAGAGTGGCATCTGTTGATGGTGCTTTTAAAATGGGGATACCCCAAAATGGATGGTTTATCATGGAAAATCCTATCAAAACTGATGATTTCGGGGTACCCCCATTTTAGGAAACCTCCATAAAATTTTCATCTACCTTTATAGCTTGCTGACTTGGCTGAACCAGGCTTTTCGGAGGCTCCAAATTCGCGAAAATGAGACAGAAGTTGTCCCCCCGCTTGTTGGAGAGTAAAATTTGGCAAGACTTGGTTTAAACCAGAGGAACCGAGTTTCAAACGCCCGTGTGTTTTCCCTTCGCTCGTCATCTGACTGTTCCAAAACCTGCCCAGTCTCCAAGTTTGTGATGTTGAAATATTGAAACGAGTTCGTATAATCCCCACATCCTATAATATAACCAACCCAAAAGTGTACCTGGGGCTACATTATAGATAACTACTCCGATTCATAAACCTTCTCTATGACCTAAGACTATGTATAACCAAGGCTGTACACTGACGAGATATCTCTGGGTTATAAGGTGGTGCCCCCACAGTTATAAGTTGTTTTGTAAACCTAAGTAACTATAGATATGGTATAATAAAATATAATAAATATGGTATAATGTATGTGGCTGTATGTGGCTGTATGTGGCTGTATGTGGCTGTATGTAGGTAGGTAGGTAGGTAGGTATGTAGGTAGGTAGGTATGTATGTATATGCAGTGTACCATAAACCCTACTGTAGTTATTGGAGTTATGAACTGCCCCAGGTCCCATGAAACTCGCCCCTTCCACCGGACCGAGGTGCGCGATCATCGGGTTTCTTGAAATCGTTGATGACCTGGTGGGATTTGTTGCGCCGGTTTTTGCGCAGGACCAGGGAGCCACCAAAATAGGAGCTGTACAACATGATGATTCGCTATGTAAGTACAGAAAAGATATGATATTACATATACTTGCATGTACATGCGCATATATATATATATATTATAATTATAATACATATGTATATAGACTAGACATATATTGGTTGATATTGTTTGTATTGCAATTTTACAGTATTTCTACCATAGCAAATTCATGAATGTCGCAGCAGCACAGACTAGAGCTAGCAAGCCCCTAGTCAGGCCTTGAGGTAGTTCGCAGCCACTTCGCCTCCATCCTTTGCTGAACAGATAGCTCGCCAGGGCTGGTGAGTTCCAACACGTGGAGTTTGCAGGAGGGATCTGGAAAACCTGTTGGAAAATGTTGGAAAGCTAGATACCAAACCTGATACAAAAGATGGATCAATTGTATTTTACAGCAACCAACTTCCGTGGTCGGATTTTTTAAAGCGAGACATCCGTCAGGATGCACAAGAGCAGAGTGCTGTTTGGATCTTGGATCCGGAGTCCAGGCATTGGATCCAAACTGCTTCCTTTGGGGGCCTCCGACTTTCACAACTTTCACCTTGAGATCCAGAAAAAAAAACGTATCCAGTCAGCACCCACAAGCCCAGGTGGGCAATCATTGCAAATCGAATCATTGGCTAAAGTGTCAAAAATTGGTGGTTCGGTTGATAAGATTGTACTGGAAGTTTTAGAGGATCCCCTTCTGGCAGATCCTTGGGCTTTTCATCCTGATTGCTGAAACTCGCATACCAAAGGGTGGCTTGGTCCGTGGACCATGCCACAGTTCTATAAATACACCTTAGAGAAAGTTGAGGTCACTTGACACTTTAGACATGTTTACACCATCCAAGAACTGTATATATAGAATTGTTCCAAAGTCACTTACAAAGGACCTTGGTTCACCAAAGCTCTTGGATCTGCCTGCATCCTGTCACTTACGTCGCCATGCTTCGCCATGGCCAATCATGCCAACCAAAACAGACCATGCTGACATGTCTCACCTCCACAGAAAATTTAAGGGAAATCTAAAGGGACCCCTGGTTGCGATAGCCGATAGCCTCCCATGAAAACCATGAAATCGAAGGCACTGGAAGAGCACATTGACCAAGAGGTCCATGGGTATTGGCAAAAAAGATCACCTTGCAGACGATCTGAGAGGTCTTGAAAGTACTCCGCTGTACTTCAAAATGTTGGGTCATGTTGACCCTGAAGCCCTGAAGATTGTGCCAAGGTGTTCATGTTGATGCACAGAAAGTAAGGGGAGATCGAGGATGTCCAATGAGCCCTGTTCAAAATTGGCCGAAACCCTAAAATTGGTTTGCATCGAACCCAGGGCTTGGTTCAGGCAACTTTGGCAAATTGAATAGATGTTCTTAGATGTTCTTAGTCAAAATGCATCGGTACATCCATGTTCATGAACCAACTGTATCATGTTGCCTTGGTGCATTCGGGGGTCCAAACTGGTTTTGACATAAACGTCCAAATCTACACTGGTCGAAAGTCGAAACTCCTGCAAACTGAGCATGGTGATACACCATTCTTTATCATTCCTCATCATCTGTGATCTCACCTGTCTTACGTGTGCAAACCTCCGCTTGACAAGACGTATCATCTCATCTTTTTATATATGTGCAGATAACATGATGCGCTGTGTGTAGAGGAGATGATATGGGTGTGTCTGAAAATGGTGTACCCTAAATCCACGTGTGAATCAAGCTCCCCATGTGTTCGGCACCATTGCGTCCGCAGGATCTCCCCGTGAAATGGTTTAGGTTTAAGGTTTAAACCCTTTTACCAGGCTTGCTCCCAACATCCCAGTAACTTTAGGGCGGCAAAAAAGGGTAAGAGGTCAAATCACAAATTTACCCTTGGTGCGGCTGTCATTTACCTCCAAGGGGTTGCCCAGCAACCCTGGTTTTTGCTGAAGGATTCCGAAATGTTCAGCCACACCCTGAAGTCAACCCATCCCAGCCGGTGCCTCCTTGCTCACCTTGTCCATGAGCCGTACAAAGTTCACCATGCGCGCGCCGTACTTGTCCTGCTGGAGCATGGGATGACGTCAGGAATTAAGGGATCTTGGTCATCAGGCTTTATTAACCACGAAATTAAATGGGATGATCTCCAAGTAGCAAGAAAATCCACCACCTACCCGCAAAATCCCGCAAATGATGTTGTTGATCTTCGAAATGATGATCTTCCATGTCAATGATAGATGAGATGGTAGCTACTGTACCGGTTAGACCACCAGCTATCTACAAATACTGTATGTGGGGGTATATCAGGACAATTATGTGGGGGTTTCCTCAAATGAGGGGTCCCAAGTCACCATGGGTCGGGATCTAGCCGTGGGTCTTCAAGAAGAGAATCGGGCAACCCTGCCAGAAAACCATCCCTTATTCTCCTTATTGATTACTAAGGATATATACTATTTACTATACATTTACTATTTGTTATACTATTACAAGTTACTATCAAATAGCGTGATCAAGTCTTACTCTCGCGAATGTTTGATAGTAAATAGCAATATTGCTGTACAATTTTCATGTACTGTTCTTGGGTCTACCATATATTTAAAAAAAAACATGGTTAATGGTTTATGGTTGATTACAGTATTATGGTCAATTATGGTAAGCCTCAGAAAAATGGAAAAATATGTGTTCACTAGTTGGAAATAGAATGTATTTTCCTTCTTTTGGGGAGGGTGCTATAACCAATAATGTCATTATCATTATATTTGTCATTGTCATTGTCACTCTGATCACTGGATTTACCACGTTGAAAACCATGCTCCGTGATAAACATATCGTGCACTCTCAAAATATGGTCATATTTTTGCATTTTACAGGAACAAATTGCGATCAACCATCAAATTGATGGTAATGAGGTAAACTGGTAAACCCAATCAAGATATCAATTGGGGATTGTCTTGTACCACCCATTCATGCTGATCCATGCTAGTATCAGGGATAGTTTCTGGCGGTTCATCACATAAAATGGTCATCCCAAACCGGTATTTTAAACAAAAACGTGAATTTCTTAAAATCATGGCAAATAAAACATGTCTAAATAGGGAAAACATTGGTTGATGATAAAACAAATCATGGTAAATCATGGTAACCAATGTTTCTACATAAACCTCCATGTTTGCGGATTAATCATGGTATAGTTCTGTCTTTTTTGGAGATGATCACCGTGGAAAAATTGGTTTTCCCCCCCATTCCAACGGATTCTCATCGTCTTTTCCATGGGGATATCCCCTATCTTCAGACAAACCCATGTTTTTTTTTTACCACCGTTGATTCCCTATGAAATCCCCATTACATCCCAAATCCCGGAAACAAATCTCATGAACATCCCCATCAAAAATCCCTATGAAATCCCAGTTCTCCCAATCCCAGCCCATTCTTGTTGGGCCCATCCCCCGGCAAGGCCACCTGGGCCACTTGCACGCTGCCACCGTCTCCGAGGCGCTGAAAACGTTCAGCTCTCCAGGCCAACGGCGCATCGCCTGGCGTGACATCAATGGCGTTCCTGTAAGATATACCAATTTTTAACTATGGTTAATTATGGTCAATATGAATTGATTGCTCACCCTCCTGCAAAATATCAACCATTAACTATGATTATATTATATATATAAATATAGATATTGATTGCTATGGTTGATGTGGCTAATAATACATGTCACATCAAATAATCATTACCAGATATGCTACAACATAGATGTGGAAAAGCCACCATGAATTAGAGCATTTTTTCGAACGGGAAACCATGGTTTTCCACATCTTTTTGTATGTTTGCCCTAGGGTAGAATTTGATAACATTATATAGATGTCACAAAAAATATTTCTACAGTAAATCAACTTGCAATGATATAGTCTTATAGTATTAGGGACTATGAAAGAATCAAAAGGTAGCTCACGCAAACGATAATGATTCATGATCACTACTCATACGTAGTGACGTAGTTTATCTTCGAAGATGGTAATGGAATCATCAGAACTGTCAGCTAGATCAGATCATCAGATCATGATTATGTTTAATGACAATTGTGAAATATGAGCGTCATAATTTCATAGTAACTAAATTTGGGAGATTTGATGATGTCATAACTATTATTTGAGAATTTGGATTGTTCTGATTTGCTTGGGGTTGGTAATTACCAGTAGTGCCGCACAAGGCGGTGGCGGAAGTTTAAAAAATAGGAAACCTATAGGAGAGGTTGGTTGTTGTGAATCACGGATGGCAGAGCGAATCCACTGATCGACCGACAGGTGGTTGGAGTTGTGTTTTTTGGAATGGTTGCAATGGTTGCAGTGGTCACCTTACCACAACTGCTGGATGTAGTGTGGTGTAGTGCAGCTGCAGTTGTAGTTGCAGTCGTAGTGGCAGTTGTAGCTGTAGTTGTAGTGTAGTGGAGCTGTAGTTGTAATGTCGTGTAATTAGAGCAGTTGCAAGCGCAGTTGCAGTTGTAGCCGTGGTGTGGTGTAAGTGTAGTGCAGTGTAATGTCGTGTAGTGTTGTGTGGTGTAGTGTGGTATAGTGTAGTGTAGCCTAGTGTAAGGTAGTGGAGTTGTAGTTGTAGTGTAGCGCAGTGCAGTGCAGTGCAGTGCAGTGTAGTGTAGTGTTGCGCAGTGCCGTGTAGTGTAGTATGTGTAGCGTAGTGTGTGTAATGTAATTTAGTGGTAGTTGTAGTTGCAGTTGCAGCTGTAGTCATAGTGTAATGGTATCTAATCAGTGTAGCGTAGTGTTGTGTAATGTAGCGTGGTTGCAGTTGTAGTTGTAGTTGTAGTTGTAGTGTGCTGCAGTGTCATTAGTGATTAGTGTAGTGTAGTGTAGTTGTAATTATAGTTGTAGTTGTGGTAGTAGTAGTTGTTGTAGTTGTTAGTGTAATTGGTATCGTGTAGTGTAATTAGATGTAATTAGTGTAGCGCTTCAACGTTCAAAAGTGGCGCGTGCATGTGGTGTTTTGTAATGCGGGCTACCATAGGTAAAAACACTAGGGTCACCCCCCAAAATAATTTTTAGGAATTAATCTGAGGTGCTTCTAGTACACAACCCACCTCAAAATATTTTTTCAAAAACACTCTAACCC
>Ga0126342_10019142_pt1 | contig 11668 bp, 15 predicted proteins | sample Cyp1metagenome_FD_92528 | JGI IMG/M metagenome (GOLD analysis project Ga0126342, IMG submission 92528) | Coral microbial communities from Lord Howe Island, Old Settlement Bay, Australia - Cyphastrea 1 metagenome | ecosystem: Host-associated > Invertebrates > Cnidaria > Coral ... | reverse complement strand
TACTCCTCTTCTCGACTGCCTATAACACAGCTTTCATATATCGTTTCTAATATTGCGTCTCCATACTAACAAGAGAAGACCCTGCTCCTCTACGCTCTCGGGCCATCCGTCGTCTAGTTGTTTTATGGATGTGCAAACACAAGCTTGAACAAACTCCTCTTTGCACTTGCCACAACCTCAAGCCAAACACACTCTCATCTTCAAAGCTGCTACCCAGCAAACAAAGAAGCACAAGATTTATTGTTTTGGTTTATGGCTGTGTGCAGAAATATATCACCATAATGTACAGCAAGGTGAGCCCAATGCATTCCCTGCGTATACGTTTGGCTCAAGTGGAAAAGGCGCTCCGTAGCGCTCAGGTTTGTAAGTAAATAGTTTTGCATGGTAGCGAGAGAGGTTCGAGACAGCGACTCGAGTGATACAACCGAAACCCCAGATTTCGGAGGAGGAGAGGAGCCTGTGGCTCCAGGGCCCATTGTAGGGGCCGACGGGCCGGCAGAGCCCGAAGCTCCCGAAGGAGGAGCAGAGGCCGCAGAGGCGGCAGAGCCTGAAGAAGCGGGCGACGGGCGGGGAGAATCCGAAGGAGCTCCTGAAGGAGGAGCCAGTAGACCAGAGAGAGTCTACGAACTTGGGATTGTGCCAAGGAGAGGTCCATTCCCAAAGGCAACTACCGCAAGTGGGCTTGTGTATACCTACTCCCGGGTGGCTTGGATCGACAAGGCCGAAGAAGAGGAAAGAGAAAGAATCTATAGAGAAAGAGCCGAGGAAAGAGCCAAAGGAAAAGGAGCCAAAGGAGACAAAGGAGCCGAAGCGAAGGGGCAAGCAGAGGAGTGGCTGGCGGAGAACCCCAATCGCCGCTGGAGGAGCGCGGAAGCACTCCAGAGAAAGAAAAACAAGAGAGCCAAGGGTAAAGGAACCGGAAAGAAAGGAGAAGGGAAGCCCCTTATTGAGTACGGTGAGCCAGAACATCTCCAACACATCGTGCGCCCTGAGCGCTTCATTTTCCTGCTGCAGGGATTGCTGCCCTGTCTTGAATGAAACGTTTTCAGCTTGAAGCTGCTGTACCTGAGCTTGAAGCTATTGCAGCGCCGTCTGCACTGCAGGATCCATCAGAAGTAGTCCACAATGGCGTCTTGCTCCGCCGCTTCTTCTTCTTCTTCTTCAGATTCCCACACGTATGTGTCCGTATACGTGTACTCAATGTCTGATGGATGTTCTTTCTTCGGTTTGGCCTTGGGTTCAACCGATGATTCGGCAGCCGCTGGTCTCTTCAGAACCTGTTGGGATTTCGGCCTGGGCTTCGCCTCGGCCACTTTCGGTTCTGCTGCGGCTTCGGTCTTTGGCTTCGTCCTTGACCGTTCAACCTTTTCTTCAAGGGTTCTCTTTTCTTTTCTCTCTTCCCTGGCCGCTTTGTCTTCGGCCTCTCTCTGCCTTCGTCTTATAAGGGCTTCTTCCTGCTCAAACTTCAGCTTGTTCCAACTGTTCTGGAGTTGGATTCACCAACGTCAGGTTCCGGCCGATGTAGTAGATCCTCTCTCCAGCCTCAATGGAAATTTCATGGCATTCAGGTCCTGGAAATGATTCAGGTCCTCAGATTGGAATGTCTTGGAAGCCACATTGAATCAAAGATTGAAACCCACCCACCCACCCAGCCGCTTGAATTCATGTCAATCATTTAGTGATGATGACATGGTCCAATGCGAGCATTGACGGCATGATGCTAGACCTTGTGTCTTTGTCATCAAGCTGCAACACCATGGCCAGGTGGATGGTGCCATGACACCAAGCTAGACCTGCCATCATGACAGTCACCAAACTGCAACACCGTGACCACATGATGGCCCAGTGCTGAATGGTTTGACACCAAGCTAGACGTGCCATGATGACAGTCGCTAAACTGCAACACCATGACCACGTGACGGCCCAGTGCTGAATGGTTTGACACCAAGCTAGACCTGCCATGATGACAGTCTCTAAACTGCAACACCATGACCACGTGATGGCCCAAATGCTGACTGGATTGATACCAGGGTCATTCGCAAACTGTTTTCTAAGGGACACGCGGAACTGATGCACACCTTTTTTTTTTTGGTTTTCTCAAGTCTAACTTTTTTTACCTGCTAAATCAGCCAGGCAAACAAGAATTTGGTCATTCATTTTTGCCTCATTAGCAAATGGTGCCATCACTCGGTGACCATGAACGTTCCAGTGGTGCAAGGACTGCAGCGTTGACTTGTCTTGTTTTTGAATGTGGTTTTTCAAACCACACCATGCGCCATTGGCGCCTATGTGCATACTGCTGGTGGCAACTACTGTAATGAGCAAGGTATGGGGTGATAATCTTCAGGAACTATTTGGTAGACCCATCATCATTTGAGACAACAGTCAACAGTACATGAGAAAACAGAAAGGGAACCAATGATCAGTATTTGAAACCATCAGCCATTTTGCATCAATCTCATGCCTGTCGCAACATCTGTCGACCGCTTGTCGGAGCCTTTGTCTTAGTTTCCTAGTGCCACTTCAGAATGGTGTCATGTGGACGGCATGGGGAAGAGAAACATATGACAAAAAATGATTTATTATTTTCTGTAGGTCTGAAGCTGAAGGATCAGCAACCATGGTTCTGAAACGTCCTGCTGCACGAAAGGCCCAGGTCACCAGCGCTGTCGTTATTTCGATTGCTGTGTCTTGAGTTTTAACATGTATGCGTGATTTTTTTTTGATGGAGGCCCGAAAGGAGCCTCAGAAAAACACATCGAAGAGTAAGACTACTAGCAGGGCCAAAGTGGTGTGTAAAGTGCGCAAAACCGTTGTGAAGCGACAGACGCCTGATGCTGACGGCATGTTTGTAGCCAGAAAGTTTGCAAGTGCTAATGCCTTGAAGCCTCTGCCTGCTTTTTGGATGGCGAATGGCCATCTCAACAGAGATGCCATCCCCAGCCCTTTGATCTTGCCTTACAGCTTGAAGCTTCCGAAGAAGCCTTCGCTCCAGCTTGTGGTAGCAAGGGCCTTACCATTGTTATTGTTTTCCCCCTATCATTCAAGTTGAATATTTGATATGCCCAACCAGTTTCTTGAAGAGATTTGATTTTTGGCTACATACATTTTGAAGCAATGGACATTTACTTGACCGGTCAGGTCAATAAGTCCCGGCAGAAGTTCAAGGCTGATGGCAAGACCGCCGTTTTTCGAGGTAAGCACGTTTTTGCGTGCTGGAGCTGCCTTCGTCCGGGCCTAATATTGGATTGAATTGCGTTCAACCAGCCATCAATCTATCGCTTTCTGCAGGTTGCTTTTCGGGAACGGTCACTGCCGCAGAAAAGAACCCAGGTAAGAGAGCCATCAATGCGCTAGCCTCAAGATAGATTCATGTTTTCAATGTGCTATGTTTCGCCATTTCCATTTGCAACATGGTGGCAAATTATTTGTTCCAGTCATTTCGCCAGGATTTTGCAAATCAAGTGAGATACAGTCAGCGTTACGCTGAAGCTGTGGCCTCGGCCAATGCTGTTCTGGGGAAGTATGTGACCGCGGTCACAGCTGAGTACATGTCAGGCTGCTTTTTTCTTTGTGAATATGTCCTCAATGCTCTTTTCTAATTTTCCTACTGGTTTGGCATTCCCGAAAAAAGGCCCCCACAAGTCTACCCCCAATAGCAATTTTCCCACATTTTTGCTACATTTTTATTAGGTTGAGGGGGCCTTTTTCTGGTGGTGCCAAACCAATAGGAAAATTGTTAATGCTCTTGTTTCGCAGATTGCTTGCACTGCAGAAGGTTTGTTTCTACAGAGTTTGAGTTCCCAATCTGGTGGCAGGCTTTCCTTCTGGGTGGACAAATGTAGCACCGAACAGTGTTGACGTCAAGGCTTTCCGTCGCCAATTTCCTCATCATGCTGTCAGGGCCTTGCTTCTCAGATGCTGTCAGTGGCCAGCGTTGCGAAACATTGAACATCCAAGGATGGGAGTGCCAAGATTCCGGTTGTGTCGCTATTTAGCGGCGTAGCTGGATTAGAATTGGGACTTAGCAAGCCTGGTCCTCAGAATCTTGGATGTGTGCATCGTGAGGCAATCAGATTTGTGCAGGATTTGTGGCCAAGTCTTCAAATGCTTCAAAATTCAACTGTGACTGCTGTGGGTTCAAGAAGTGCGTGCGATTCAGCAACTATCGGTGTAGGATCATGACCAGATATTATCCAGATATTAAATGTCTATTGTAGCCGAACCTATTGTCGCCCGGCAGCGTGTCGTTCGTGATGGCCTCAGCCTTCCCTGTGTATGGCGCGCAAGACACTGTCAAGCTTGCAGTGGTGAGCTGCGTCGGTGTGAACCAAATCAGGCTGGGCTATGCTCCTGTCTCATTGTTGCCATTTTGTAAGCAAGGTTTCTTACCTTTTTTTGCGCAGGCTCCCATATGGAACTCCAGTGTCGTGCAGATGGGGCGGTACAGTGTTGGCGGCCCAAAGTTGTTCAAAGTTTGATGTGCATTTATTGCTTCCGAACATGATTTCAAATGAAGGGTTTTGCTTACATTTCATGTTCCGAGTTTTGTTTGCCGATGACTAAGGTGGACCTGGAGCTACACCCTCAGAGGCTGGGAGGAGACACCTGAAGCTTCCGTCCAAACAGTGGCATCTTCGGAGGCGACTTGGCGTAATGTCATGTTGTAGCTGTCTACCAATCACTGCCCGCTAATGGATTTCCCATGTTTTTTTTCCCTCTCCATGCTTCCTTTTGTTTCTTATGTCTTTACGGATTGAAACAATATCGCATTTGTTGGTTATATTTCATGTCGGAGATCGTTGGTGAACGTCACAGTTTCGATACATTGAATGGTGATGGCTTGCTTTGCAAAATCATGTTTAGGTCAAACGGCAGCGCTGTAACTGAACGCAATCCATTGCGCGTGAGGGAGCGATTCGCTGCGCTTGTGATTTGGTCGGACAGAAAAAGAAACCAGTGATGCACCGTATCGTTTATTGTGAAACAAGTGCTTCACCTGAGTGCGTGTTTTTTTTCAATGTTTTGGGCAGCTTGATGTTGATGCTTTCGAGGTGGATGGTTCCAGTGCTGTTTGTGCCAGCCTCAAGCAGTACGGAATTAATTTTCGGTGTCACCATTCCCACCTACATTTTTTGCCATTTTTGAATCTGCGATGATGAGTTTTGGCAAGATTAAAAATTTGATTTTTCTTGACGTCAGGTGGAGCAGGACAGCAGCTGCAAGGAAATCTTGAAGCAAAGAATGCAGGAGGGACTCCTCCATCCATGCTGCATTGAGTCTGATGTGAGGGAGACAAACTTTGAAAGGGTGCCAGCAGAGGGAATCACAGCTGGCTTCCCTTGCCAGGCCAGGTACAATGTGGCGTCAAAGTCTGGGCTTAAGCACTGCGGGGTTGCAGATGGGGATGCGAGACCAAAGGTCAGCATTGATCAGGGAAGTTTTCCGAGCGTGGGACGAGCTGCCAAAACCCCGCAACCAAAAGAAGTTTGGCGCGCAGCTGGGATCGCATTGCAAGGGCATCTCTCGATTCAAGTATTTGGCGGTGTTCATGATGTTTGGTTGCGAGGCCGTTCTTACTTTTGGAAAACGTACTGGCGTTGTTGGGCAAGAAGGCAAGCATGAGAGAGGTGATGGTCTACATTTTCCAGGACATTGGGTTTATTAAACATGAAACGTTTTGTCTGGGAAGCTTAAGCCATCATGAAGGTTACCATGCTGCCTGTTGCTGCTTCTTGTCCAGGAATGCCTCAAGAGAGGTTTGCGTTGCCATTGGGCGACTGTGCGCCTTGACAATGTCGGACTTGAAGTCCGGGTCTCATCGACCAACTTTTGCTTCACAGTCAGTATCCATCCGGGTTTAGATTTCTATTTTTGAACATCAAAGGGAAATAAACGGAATGTGAAGATCATTTGCAAAGGGTGCTAAGTGTTTCGCATGTTAAACATGAGAGGCTCGGCGGCTGCGTGTCTTCCTTCTCTGCTGCGAGCCTCATGATGATCGCTGGAAGGATTTCTGTTTGTATGTGCATGTCGTTTCAGTTCAGTCATGTTTTGATGCTTTCAATGTTGCAATATGAATTTAATTCACTTCGGGCTTTTTCCCACAGGATGTCTCCTTGGACCCGGTGGACAAGCACATGCAGCCAGTGTGGAATGAGGACAACCAGGTCCCCATGCACGAATGGCTGAATGCTGAGATGGAGCCTGACCAGCGGTCTAGTTTGCACATGCTGGGCAACTGCGTTGTCCCTGCCATGGATAGGTTTGGCTTTTGAAATTTTCCTGAGAATCAAAGCTCAAGGAGAACGGCTGGATTGATGATGTGGCTGTGTCTTCCCAAACTTGTTTGACTTGCTATGTGGTGCTGGTGGGGAAGTGGAAAAAATTTTTAGCTAAAGGGATGAAAGGCCACTCTTTTGGCTTTTGAAATTCAATTTCGGCGGACGCAATTCACCGATGTGGCTTTCTGATCATAGATCTTTTCAAAGCCGAATGGTGTTCTTGCATTTGGGGAAAACAAATAGTTGCCGAGTCTTGCTTACATATCATCCATCGTGCATAGCAAACCAGGCAGAGTGATCGATCTCATAACTATTTCACTGGCTGGTGAGTTGGTTTGCCATCGTCGTCCTTTCAAGAGTGACAGCTTTTGCCCTGAGCGCTGTGGTGAACATGGCGATGAACGCCGGCAATGTTTTGGGAGGCTGGGTCGTTAAGTGATTTAAAACAGAAATGAACATACGCAACTATCTTTGGCCGGCCCTGAGAACCTCGCCAAGGACTTCTACATCTTGCCTTCTGAGGTGCTCAAGGACAGAACTCTGTTGAGTTTAAGTTCTCCAACAATCGATTACTATGCTTAATTTCATTTTTCTCGAAACCTTTGATAAGGAGGCATCTCTCCAGCAAATATTTTTCTATGCAGGACATACCTCTCGATTCGCCGGATGTGTGCTACATTGGCTATGGTTGTTTGGTTGAAGGACCACGGTGATTGATTTATGTTTGCGTGTGCTTCGGTCGATTTTCTTGCTGGTAGTTTGATGCAGGATCTTTGCCTGAGCAAGGCGTGCGCAGGTGTGCGTTTTTGGAAGGCGACAGCTCCGGACGAGAACATGTGGCGTCCACTACCAGCATAACGTGAGTTGAATCTGAGTTGTTTCATTGTTTCCTTCAAGAGAATTTCATTTGGACATACAAAGTGCCAGCGCATTCCGCCAGAGCTTCCATGGGTCTCAGGATTCTGGTCCGGAACACATTAGCTTGGCCACAGATCAAAAAGCAGACGGTTTTCCCAGATGATTCCAATTCGGTTTGCTTCACGTGCAAAGCCTTCTACACTTCTGCCGCACGCATGGTCTTGATTCCCAGCGCTCAATTGACTCTAGATGACATGCCAGTCCCTGATGCTGACATCACAAAGGTTTTGAAGGCCCCAGCAGTGAAAATCAATGTGGTGAAATATGCTTCCCTGGTGAGAGGGGACACAGCTTGTTCGTTGAAAGGAAACTTATCATGCATTAAGCTTTTATTCCCACCGTGCAGCTGCGTGTCATTCTTGTATGCAATCTTCACAGGGATTATGTTTTGCTTGAAGCTGCCTGTCTCTGGCATTTCTGTCATGGGATTCAAAGTGTGTTTCAACAGCAAAGAGATTCGTGTTGCAGTTTGTATTTATTGGCAATTTTCCACTTTGCTTGGCTTTTTCCCCGAATGAAATTTGCCCCCCCCAAGTCCTCAAGGGGTTGTGTTTTTCCGTGGGTTTTTGACGAAAATCTGGAACTTGGGGGGGCCAATTTCTTGGGCCGGCCAAAGTGGAAATTTACCAGTATTTATTTACGCATTGGGTACCCGTTGAATTGTTTTTTTGTATTCTTGATGAATGATAAAGCCGTTTTTCTTCATGTTGGGTCTCTTTTCATGTGCGTTGCTGTTGCTTGTTGCTGTTGTGGGGGTGGTGATTTGTTGCTGGTGTTTGTTCCTTCTGGCGGCTGTTGTTTCTTGATGGTTTTCTAGTAGTAGTAGTAGTAGTAGTAGTAGTAGTAGGAGTAGTAGGAGTAGTAGGAGTAGTAGGAGTAGTAGGAGGAGTAGGAGTAGGAGTAGGAGTAGGAGTAGGAGTAGGAGTAGGGGTAGGGGTAGGGGTAGGAGTAGGAGTAGGAGTAGGAGTAGGAGTAGGAGTAAGTAGTAGTATGAGTAGTGGAGGTATTAGTAGCCTGCGAGTAGTAGTATGAGTAGTCGTATGAGTAAACGTGCGAACAAACAAGTAGCCAAGCATACAACCAAGCCCACAACCGACCAGCCAGCCAACCAACCAACCAAACGAAGACGTAAACATACACCAAAACAAGCACACAGGTACAAACAAACAACAAACGAAAAAATAGATAACGAACAAACAAACAAACGAACAAATCAACAAAGGAACAAAGAATGAAAAAGGAGGACGATGGAACGCAGGAACGAGCAAACAAACAAACACACAAACGTCAATAAAACGAACAAGAACGACTTTACAAGTGCAGCTCCAAAGTCAGGGTGTTGGGGATCATGTTGCATGTAGTACGGTTGCATGGCTTCTAGAGCCGTGCTACACGCTGCCATCTCATTTTTCGCAGAGGTAGGTGCACATCACAATGATGATATCGCACACCCGGGTGGTACCGCAAGAATCAGCGCGCGGCGATGTCGAGTTTAGAAACCAGGTAACGCAGTTCAGATGTAGGCAGGTGACGCTTTTACAGATGAAGTGCATGGACTGTCGTCGATGCTGTGATGTTTTCAGTTGCTATCAAGAGTTTTGTGTTGGACTCAGAGACCTTCAGAGACAATGAACTGCTTCGCCGATGAGTGGGCGTGGGGTTCGCATCCAGACGGGGTCAGGCAGGTATCACCCTCGACCATTGTTGGCTCTCATGTCAGGAAGTTGTGGGTAGCGCCTGGTGTTCGTGTCATAAAAGGGTTCCGTTGTGAATATGTTGGGCTCGCGAGGTGGACTGGCAAATTGCCGGTTGGGCTAGAGCTTCCAATTGGACCCGCCCAAGTCCATATTCAACAGTGCAAAAACCTTCGTTTTTGGCCACTTCGTGGGGTCCATTTTGGAGACCCAAACCAAGAGGAAATTTGCCAATGTGGACATGTCGCGCCGGGCGCTCTAGGTACCAGTGGGGGAAACATGGCGCAACCATCACACTTGCGAAATTCCCAAGCGCATAGTGAAGAATTGTTGCTTCGCATCTGCTGAGCGCTGTGTTGCTGCCAAAAACAGTCTGGAACAACGCTTGCCTGGAACAGCGCGCGATCACTCAGCGATATTTTTCTTGCGGTACCACCGGTGTTATAGCCATATGGCGTATGCATGTATCCCTTTTTAAAAAACACAGAAGAATGCTAAAATGAACCATCATAGCAGCAACTTGTGATGCAGGACATTGACAGATACAGATTCCTGTCATCTAAGGATACCCTGAGCAGGTTGCCGAGACCAGCCAGGAGGATGACCTTTCTGCGATGCTTCGCAGGATTGAGTGAGTGCCAGAACGCGCAAGCGTTTACTTTTTTGACCCACGGGGATGACGCACCGCAGGCAAGTAGCAAGCCCACACAGAATGGAAACTTTTAGAGCTGGCATGGTGGCGTCGAAAATCTGGCGCACAGTGCGAAACAGCGACCAGGTGTTTTTTCTTTTGTGTGAATTATTCACTTACTCAGCGACACGGGTTTTAGTGATTATAGCTTGATCAATTGGCCTGAAGACTCATGTTGGGGTCACGTGTGACATGCTGCTGGGTTGATTCAAATCACATGTTCTTCAATTTGAAAATAAACAGACATAAAGGGTTGATAAAAACGCAATCTTGGATCTAGCAAACGGCCGGACAATGAGACTTTGAGCAATGATTGGTACTGCAGTGTTTCTTTCAAAGACAGGTTGTAGATGCACGACCAATGCGTGTTGACATGGAAATTGATTGAAAGCGGTGATTTTTTTCAGCTACGGATGGAAAACAAAGATGTATTTTGTAACCAAAGGTATTTCAATTTTGTAAGTTATGCAAGATCAATTCTTGACTGCATTGTTTTTTCATTCATACGCACATCCCGAAGACAGAATGCTAGATTGACAAGTTACAAGGTCGTGCAAAAAGAAATGTTTCAAATCAGCCGGGCGGAGGTCAGCCCCAATGCCCCTGGATAATGTCATCCGTGAAGTAAGTTCTGACTCTGACACTGAGTTAGTCGCTGCTCCAAAGGAGCCTGCCCGCCCGGCCAAGAGACGTCGTCGTCAGAAGAGTGCTCCGGTTGCAGAACCTAGGGAAGTCAAGAGCAGCGCGAAATTCCTGCGTTCGATCCTGGGTCGAGAGTGTTCTTGCAAGAAGCGAGATTGCTTGCAGCAGTTCATCCCGGAAGAAGACTTCCAGTCATTGCTTGAATATCGCAGACACTGGTGTGACCTTCTCAAACTGGACCAAGATTCGTATGCTTCTTGCCGTTTACTAGATCTCAACTTTCAGGTTTTGGGCCGGTGGCCTCAACAGAGATGCGTTTTCAAGCTAGTCCCCATACTACAACTCAAAATGATTATCTGATACATCCTTCCCTGCAAGCTTATTTGTGAAATTTTGCGAACACTTGGCCAGCTTTCAGAACTCATTGTGGTCATTTGTGCATTTTCCTGGGAGTTGCAGGCTGCCAGCTTGGCCGGGTCTGTCAATCCAATCGTGTTATGTTTCCAGTAGTATAGCCGGTCATGCCCTTTATTTTTTGTGGTTGGCCCAGGCCTTCGATCGGGTGCGTGATATTTTGAGAGATCACGAACGCAACGGTGAAGGAAGACTACAGTGGACCATTTTGGAGAAATCAGTTTGTCGGCAAGCTTGGAAAGTTTTGCATGGCATGGGAATTCTGGCGTGATGAGCATGTTTGCTGTTTCCCGTTTTTCTTGCTTCCCCTTTGGTCGAGTTTCGAAAATTTGGCATTGTGTAGGAATCTGGACATGGTAGTCATGTATGCAGCGTTCAGCTCCATGTGGGTTGCTCCGAGTTGCTGGGTTCAGCTCCATTTTACCCACAGAAGCTTTTTTTACAGACAGAAGCTTTTACACAAATACGCTTTTACACAGAAGCTTTTACACACATACGCTTTTACACAGATGCTTTTACACAGATGCTTTTACACACAGACACTTTTACACAGACACTTTTACACACAGACACTTTTAGCAAAGACCCTTTTACACACAGGAGCTTTTACACGCAGAAGCGTTTACACGCAGACGCTTTTACACACAAAAACTTTTACACACAGAAGCTTTTACACACAGACACTTTTACACAGATGCACTTTTACACACAAACACTTTTACACACAAACATCTTTACACCGAAACACTCTTACACACAAACCCTTTTACACACAGACACTTTTACACACAAAAGCTTTTACACACAAAAGCTTTTACACACAGACACTTTTACACAGATGCACTTTTACACACAAACACTTTTACACACAAACACTTTTACACACAAACATCTTTACACCGAAACACTCTTACACACAAACCCGTTTACACAGAAACACTTTTACACACAGAAGCTTTTACACACAGACACTTTTACACGGATGCACTTTTACACACAAACACTTTTACACACAAACATCTTTA
>Ga0126342_10019141_pt1 | contig 11668 bp, 9 predicted proteins | sample Cyp1metagenome_FD_92528 | JGI IMG/M metagenome (GOLD analysis project Ga0126342, IMG submission 92528) | Coral microbial communities from Lord Howe Island, Old Settlement Bay, Australia - Cyphastrea 1 metagenome | ecosystem: Host-associated > Invertebrates > Cnidaria > Coral ... | reverse complement strand
TAATTACTGCAAAGGACTCTTTCAAAACCTTCCACAACAAAAACCAAAAAGATGTTGTTGAATACACGTGCATGACAAACATGCATGTGCCTGCATGGATCACTGCCAAAGGCAACGTGGTCATGTTTTGACCCTAAATTGTTCGCCTTTCGCGATCACAAACCAAAGAACAGACAGGCAATGGGAAAACAAAACAACTGTTCAGGCACACATGCAGGATTGAAAAACATAGTGCAGATTCGATAAAAAAAAATACAAAAGATATAACTTAACTTACAAAACCTATAACATAACTTAACATAACTTCAAGTTAACTTCCTTAAGTCCTTTTATAACGCCCATAAGTCCAACTTAACTCAAGGCACCACATTGTAGACATCATGGGAAACTAGGGGAACATGTGGAAATATCCATGGAAATATCCACTGTTTTTCGTGGTTTCGAACCCGAATACCTTCATTTTCAGTCCCTCTAGTTGTGCATTTGCCAGGTGACCCCATTGACGTGACTAAACATGGTTTTTCCCATTTTGGCGCGCGGAGATGGGAAGATCTGCATGAAGCCCCTCATTTTGGGTTAGATTTCCATGGTTTCATAGAGATTCCCCTGGTTTCATGGGATGATATGCCTCCATGGTCTCCCCATGGTCTCCCCATGGTCTCCTGTCGCAAGGCCCACGAGGCCTTTAAGGATCTCCAAAGAGTACCGTGACTTGGACAGTGATGGAGCTGGACATAGCTGACATAGCTGGACCCTGCAGAAATTTTCTGAGAAATGCCTGGTATAGTGGTATAGTGGTATACCATGGTATACCCGTCTACCAAGGTTTTTGCGTTTTTTTTGGACCCATATGTTCCTTGAAACCCTGGTGAATTGGTTCATATTGGTTCTGTTCAGTCTGACGTTCATTTGCTTGTGGAATTTCATAGGGTGAGGATGACAGTTTATCCATTTGTACCAGGATATACTATATATATATTATGCTTGTTATACTTCAAGTTAGTAGAGTATTTGACCCATGTTGTTTGGTTATTCCCATCATTTGGACTTTATGCTTAGATTACATTACATACCCAATTTTGTAGGTGCTATAGTCATATCTAAATATATCTAAATGCGGCATGTATTGATGGATGACTTGCCAGCAAATTGCAAGTTAATTATTTGTGTGTGTGTTTTGGTATATAATATGGTATATATTATGGTATATATTGTAGATTTGATACATTGATATACAGCAAACTGCATGGACTATTGCCAGATATATCCAGATATCACCGAAAAGTAAGGCATATGTTCATCGTTTTGACCAATTATATCTTATCTGGTTGGTGGTTTGGAACATTTTTTATTTTTCCATCTATTGGGAATAATCATCCCAACTGGCTTTCATATTTTTCAGAGGGGTAGGCTCAACCACCAACCAGTCATTCAATCACCAAATCCTCTCGCCCTTTCTCGCCCTCAGGCGAGAGATCGGCTACCGCACTGTGCAGGGTTTTCTCTCGTGCTTTGGCGGTCATCATTTGGTGATCATTTCAACAGACCCTCTGGTTATTAATACACACACACATCACCATTTGTATCATCTATTTCTATGGGCCATGTTCATCCATCTTCCAAGGCTATGTTAAATATCCAGATGGTATTTCAACCATATATATATATATGTATATGTATAATATATATATATATATACCCGAAGTGGTTGTTGAAGTCTGACTTGGCAATTGGCGCATGATTTAAGCATGATACCCCGGATACCCCCCAATAAGACCAAGCATTGTTGGGGGAATCTTCCAATAGATCCAATCAGAGCGTCAGATTCCATATGTACTTGATGCTTATCTCCAAAGATACTGTGCTAATGGGAAAGATGTTTTTTAGTTGCCTTGATAAATCACGTACACCAAACATAGATATATTTTACGGGATACTGCATGTCATGTGAGATGCAATGGGATACTGCCATTATATAATCCTGGCTGGTGGTTTGAAACATTTTTTTTATGTTTCCCGTCATATTGGGAATGTCATCATCCCAACTGACGATCTCCATCATTTTTCAGAGGGGTGGCTCAACCACCAAACAGTATAATATTAGTAATGTTGTGCTAATATTGTGATATAAATCCATATACATATACAATATTAGTAATCATATTAGTAAACCCATTGTTAGTAATATTAGTAAATAATATGTTTCAAGATGGTTGAAACCACCAACCAGATAATATCTTCCCTAAAAAACGATCTGAAAAACGCTAAAACACCCGTCCTTGGTCGGGTAAAACACCATCAGATTCAAGAGGATTGATGAGAGAAAGTTACCATTTTATCAAACATGAATGCCTCCATGGATACAGTATCAGTATGTAAGAAGTTATATAGATATATAATAATAAGCCATTAGTGATTAATATACATAGTATCCCAGATAACTATGTTACAACTCTGGTAAACTAACAGTTTGCGAACTGGAAAATGGTCCATAGACATAGTGGATTTACCCAGCTATAAAATGCTGATTGTCCATAGTTATGTGGCAGTTTACCAGAGGGTAATATAATTCTAAATATAATTGGGGTTTCAAAGCTTGGATACCAAACTGAACCCTGGATAGCAGGCTCAAAGAAATTTGTCTGAAATATGGCAATTCCCTCCAATATTTAGGAGGATGGTTCCTCCTCATGATGCATCCAGTGACGATATCAAGAGATATCCTCCTGTAAATCCCTCATTTTCTCACACAGCCTGGGATACCCTCCTGTAAACGTGTACATACCCTCTGGTAAACTGCCGCATAACTCTGGAAAATCACCATTTTCAATGGGTAAATCAACTATTTCGACTGGGCCATTTTCAATAGCTATGTAGCAGTTTACCAGAGGGTAGTTGTGAACAAGCCACCATGAATCGCCCTGAGTTGCAGCAATTTGGATGCAGCCATCCAGTACTTGCAGAAGGTGCGAAGCGTGCGAAGCGTGCGAAGCCGTGAGCCTCCGTGGGCCTCGCCAAATCCCCGAAGATTGGAGAAGATTTTAGAACATATCTGGAAGATATAACCTATATAAATGGAGGTTTTCATGGGAAAATACAGTATGGGATTCTACGATCATGACATCTAATGACCATCTCATATACCGGCGTCTGGGCCGAGCGACCTCGGGCCTCGGGCCTGGCAAATATTGTGGGTAAAACAATGTCATGTTTACTAGGTCAATCTTACATGGGATACTTATAGCCATGGAAAATGGTCCATTTATAGTTGATTTACCTCTTAAAAATATTTTAAAATGGTGATTTTCCATGGCTATGTTAGTTTACTAGAGGATACTTTCATCCTAACTAGTCTTTTGGTATTAATGGGAATATCTACGTTCACCAGCAAAGAATTTGTCATTGTTTGCAGGGTATCTAAGATTGGCAATGTTTACCATCCTCCAGTCACCATAAATATGTAGGCGGTATATATAAAATTATATAAACAATTCCCAGTCATAGTCATGGGTGGTAAACATGACATTGTTTTAACCACATTACCAGTTTTTTTTCTGTTCATGACAAAATAGAAATAGATCATTTTGTTGGAAAAAACTATAAAAGCGGGATATAGTACAGTACCTGCAAAGTCGTTCCTCAGATGTTTTTTAAAATGGGTACCGGGTATCCTCCCATTTTCAGCTAGGAAAAATCTGAGGTTCCAATCATTCATAACCCTTTTAGGCCTTAGCCCAGATTGCAAGTGACGTGCTTTGCACTACACGGTTTTGACAGGATATACATACACACACATTTATATATATATATATATATATATCATATAAAATCATATAGTTACATATATATATATATATAGCAGATCAAAACTACATGTGTCACCTATTCTATTACCTATTCCTATTACCTAATTCCGATTACCTGTGTTTCTCAGGTAAACGGCGCTCAGGCGTTTGCAAGAGAAGACACATATTATATATATACACATATTTTTTACGTTTTTGAACGCATGGACTGAGTAGACCCACTTGGACTGTAAAAACACAGGTGATCGGAATTAGGTATTAGGAATAGGTAATAGGAATAGGTAATAGAAAAAGAGATAGAGTTTGGAATTAGGCAATATGAAAACCCAGGGATTTGTGCCACTGCAAACTAGTATGGATGTGGAAAACCCATCATTTGTAAATCATATTCCAAGAGAAACCAAGGGTTTTCCACACTTATGTTAGGTTACCCCAGGGTACTGTAAGTAAGCTGTTTGTGAATATCCCAACTTTGTTGGTGTTGCCCCTAATTTATTGCATTTTTGTTCGAGGGAAATCGGCAGCACATCCGTAGCCATTTCAACTATCAGTCAAGAACTATATAGTGATAACCACCAAATACTCTTATCTATCCCCATGATATCTCTATTGATATCATTGATTTTCTCACATATTTCCTCTTAAATATCCCCATTCTATCCCGATTCTATCCCTTCATGATAGTGTTTGACCTGCACCCCTCGTTTTGTGTCAGGCCCAGGAGCATGGTTCACTCGCGCTGCAGGACGGGGTTGCAGAGGCGCCACGCCTTATCTCAGGTGCCCAGGCGAAATTTCAGGGAACCCGTAAAAAACCTGGGCCTTATATGGCTCGTTGGTGGTTTGGAACATGGTTTTTATGACTTTCCCATCATATTGGGAATGTCATCATCCCAACTGACGAACTCCATCATTTTTCAGAGGGGTTGAAACCACCAACCAGATGGTGCAGTATAGTGCAGTAATGTACAGTACGTCCATTTTAGGGTCCTGAAATTCCCACTGAATGATCTGAATATGGGGTAAAAGAAATCACTGTGATTGATGCTATGGAGGAGATGCCCAATTCACTTCAATGATTTCGCGGCTCATGAAACATGGTGATTCTCCAGAGTTATGTTCATTTCTAGGGGAACCTTGGACCGGTCAAATTTGATATACCTTGATCTTTGGCCACAAATGGGGGACATATACCTGTAAACTTCCCGCTCAGGAGATTCAAGATTGGGCATGATGCAGCCGTCCAAGTTTTTTGGCATTGCTCAAAAACATGATATCAACGGGTGAAGTGTCTAGAAAGCAGTAAGTTGATCACGAACTAAGATCATGGAGGGTCTAAGTCGTCTAAAGCCATATCACATCCCAAGGCGAGTCTGTTCAGAACGTTGGCGATGAACTACACTGGTGCCAAGGTTTTGACTTTTGACCTGCACCCACATCTACAGTGTCTACAGATGTCTAGAGTTTTTTCTTTTGGTTTTCCAGAAACATCTTTTAAGTTGTACCCCAGCTTGATTCAGAGCATTTCAGAAGCCTTCATAGATCCCAAGAAAGATCTACGGTGCGGAAAACACACCATGTTTGGATCATTTTGGGCATGGGAAACCATGGCTTTTCCACATGTCAGTTCACCCTAGGGGGAAGTTCGAGCCTAAAACTTGATGGAATTTGGATCAGTTCTAGCCGATGTCATGGCCAAATGATGCCAAATGAGCTCCACCTAGTGCGAACCTGGATTGTCGAGCTGAGCTGTCCATTTTGTCCATTTTGTCCTCCAAGTCCGGCTCCGCTCAATGGGCGATACCAGGAGTTATTGGTGGAGACAGCTTATGCGGTTGAGGCGCAGCCCGGTTTTTTGTAGGCACCAGATTTATTTCGTATTGGGGGTACATGGGGGTAACATGTGCAATAGCAATTCATCACTTCAGAAACTTGGGTAAAAACTTGGGTTCTGGCTTGCTGGGGATGATCAATGATGCTCACCTAATTCCCAGGAAATCCGATGTTGGCTGAGGATGCTGAGGGGTCCCCCAATACCATTTCCCGTGGGTTTACTAGGCAGATTGGATGGTATCTGAGGTTTTTGAAGTTTTTTTTCTTATACTGGTTGGTGGTTTCAAACATGGCTCTTATTTTCCAGAATATATGGGTTGTCATCCTTCCCATTGACTAATATTTTTCTAGATGGTTAAAACCAACCAGTATAGACTTGAAGATATTGAAGAAACTGTGTGTGTGTGTGTCTATGGCTGACGATTTCGTGTGGAAGCCTGATTGATAAATCATATTCTGTCCTCCAAGCATTGAAAGACGTAGTTTCTGCCTGAAAGGTATTGCCGGAAGGTATTTCCATGTATTTCCCGTTGAATCCCATTGCGTGTCCATTATCAACCACCAACCTAACCACTTATCTAACCTCAAGAAATACGGAATTGCATGAACCTCTGCCATTTTGGACTTGGTCTTCTCAGGATACGGCTTTTCGCCCATGGGTTTCTGAACGGAATTTCTTTCACAGAAGTTTTTAGCCACATCTTTGGCCATCTTTGGCTCTATTTTGGCAGCTGTTTTTGGATATTCTTGGATCCCGAGTCCGATTCCGGACAAAAACGCCTCCCTCGGTCCCGTGGCTCATCTCAGGCCGATGCTCACAACCAGAGGCCGGCCGTGGGGGATGGGAAACCATGGTGAAACCATGCGTTTTCCCATATTCTCCCATATTTTATCATTAAAAATGACATGATCACAGAATTGGATGATGGGAAAATTTTAACCGGAAGCCCGATCAATTTCATGGTAAAACCATGATTTCCGGTTAAGATTTTCCTTTAAACCAATCCATTGACATAATATTGACTATTAAAATGACCTTAATATACCTTAATGGGATCCACTTGGTGGTTTTGGTCGTGTCAGACGGACCCATTTTTGGGGCGATTGATCCGTTTTACCTGGACAGCGTAAGCTTGGGGTCTTCAGCCATAGTAAAGGTTCCGGAGCCATTGTGATATAAGGTTTTTTTTAAAAACTATTTTAAAAGGGGAACCACAATTTTAAAATGATGCTTATATAACTTATATCAATAATTATAAATACGGTATAAATAATTTGTGGGTTGACCTTAAATGAATACGGTATAAATGAATCCCATTGCCTTCTTTTTGCCCCAGATCCTGCCGGGCAGGACTCGCATGTGCGAGCTTTTGGCTTTAGGTGTGTCACCCAGTGACGGGTGCTCCAGGATTTGGGACTGGAAAAAAATGCTAACAGCCCAGGGGCAATTTGGAGTTTGGCGGATGACTCTTGCGGTCCAACTGTTTGGATTTCATGGTGGATTTTTAGGTGTACCCTCCGATAAACCAAGCTATAGCTATGGACAATCATCATGTTTATCCATTTTTCGGTAAGATTCAACTAGAAATCATCATTTTCAATATGTTAAACCTGCAATGTGAGGCCCCCCAGTTATAAGTTGGTTTATAAGCCCCAGTAACTATAGTTATGAGTACAATAAATCGTATATTGGAGTTATGTTCACCAACTTAGCTATCTTGGGGGCCTCACATTGTATAAATCACCAGTTTCAAGATGTTAAATGACCAAAGGGTGGAACCAGGAGCGCTGCATCCAAGGCGATGACTTCTTCCCGCCCCTCTTGGCCTGCGCTTTTCGGGTGGCCGTGGCGTGGGAAGTCCTGGTTTTTCGGGGCTTCTCCCGAAGATCGCCATGAAAAATGCCATTAAGATCCAGAACAATCCCATCCCCTTAATATGCAACAGCCCTATTCGTCCTATTCTATGGTACCCAAATATGTATGTTTCTTGGATAATATTTATATATATAATTATATATATATATATGGAATTGGAGTTCATATATATATATATATATGCATATGTATATATATATACATGGATTTAGGGACCCATATATAGAATGACGTGAAGATTTTATGGTTAGAACACATGTTTGGATATTTCTAAATATGTGTTTTGATCCCTTAAATGAAAGGATGGGAGTATCCAATACAGCTACTCTGTTGGAATATCGACCATTTATCCAGTAAAACCTCCATTCATTGGAGATTGTTTTTTTTTTTTTTTACCATGTTTGATTACCAGAGGGTATATGATATACCCTCTGGTAAACTGCCACATAACTATGGAAAATCACAATGTTTAATGGGAAAATCCAGTATGTCTATGGCCATTTTCAATAGCTATGTAGCAAATTACCAGAGGGTAGTAATCCCAAAAAAGATAGACGGGTGGCTCATGACTATGTTGTTGCGACTGCGACTCTCATTTTTGCCGGTGCTGGATATTGTTCAAACCCACGTGGTTTTTCCCTCAACCCAGACACATCCTGGGGTCTGCCGAATTGTTGTGAAGCAAAGGGAAAACATGCACAAGAGAGGGTTGACTCAACATGTTTCAACCCTTTCCAGTGAATTGAGCTTTTTTTTTCCGCGCATGTTCAATCCCCAAAAATCTGACCATACATCGGCAGTAGTTAGAATTAGGGGTTTCTTTTTTTTTCCCGTTTTTTTGTGGGTGTCAACATCTTTCAGTAATATCACTGAAAATATTACCAAAAAGGTGTTAGTCTTCGAGATCCAAAATCTCAGCTGATGTTGCTAAGGTTTTTCACAATGTAAACCACCCCCCAGTCATCACCATAAATAGGTGGTATGGTTACCATTCCCACAAATGGGTGGTTTATGGCATTGTTTCATCCACATTATTCATTAATTCCCATGACTATACCATGGTTAGTCATTTACTATATCATATCCCATTAATATCCCATTCATATACCATTGATATTGCTTGACCATTAGTATACCATTATGGCGGCCAAACTCAGTGACTCTCAGCTCTCCCAAGGTGTGAAGCTCAGGTGGGACCGTTTTCCGGGAGTTCTTTGGAGCTGTTGCGAGAGTTGTTGAAATTTCAGTAAATTCACCAACATCTGCCAGGTTTTTTTTTTTTTTGCATGGAATACAATCGACTATAATGGAATATAATGGACTACAGCAATGGAATGGAATGGAAGACATAATACATCATTTCTTGAGTCAAAGTGTCCTGCTAGAAGGTCGTTCGTTTTTATCCAAGATTATAGGCATGCTGACCTGGGATGATCTGGCAAGAAAAGCAACCCCAAAAAAGCCGAAGAAAGGTGACTTAGTGAATATTTGACCAACTTTTATCTTAACTTGGGAGGTTGCTATCTCAATTAATATAGATTATTAAAAACTATAGAGTTTCTGTTTGAAGTTTATGCATCAGAAAGTTTTTGCGCACCAGAGGACGTGTACGACCTGGCCGTATCTGCATTGAAAGGACCAGGCTGAACTCTGCTGTGGAACATTTTTGGATGTGGGACGCAAGTGGGTGGAATAGTAAGGGTGAAATCCAGCTTGAGGTGTGGAGATTCCGTCAACGCGAAACGTAGATGTTGCTTGATTGTTCAGATATGGGCGTTTCCTTTCCTAAAATGGGGGTACCCCCAAATCATCCAAAATTAGACCATTTCAGTATTGAAACCTATGGTTTTGGGGATCCCCCATTTTAAGAAAAGATTCAGTGAAAATTGGGGGTGTTTTGATTTCATGTTCCTTGATAAAGAAACGTTGGAACCCTGGCCTCAACCAGTTGTGGTCCGCAGATAGCATCAGATTGGTGAAGTGGGTACTTCATATGTTCCAAGGATTTGTTGGTTCTAATGTTTTTTTTTGGGATATTCAATTGGTATGTGGGTAAAACAATGTCATTTTTACCACCCATTTTCCTGGGAATGATAACCATACCACCAACCAAAAAATGGTGATGACTGGGGGATGGTAAACATGACAGCCAGTTTTAGCCACAAAAAACTCAACATCTTTAGCGACAATCCCATGGTGAATTTTCCCCATGTCATGGACTTTCATCATCGGATATACCTGATATACCACACTTACCCACTGGGTGTGCATGACCAAAAAAAAAGATTCGAGTCTTTTCATTATATGTAGCACGGATGTTTATGCCATATTCCATTCATATCCCATGTTATATCTATATAGTTATCCCATACGTGTCCCAAAAACTCTTCCCAGTCCCATTCAATCCCATCCATTTCCCATGGGAAATTCCATAGATGTCCCATTCAATTGCAAATGATTTCCATAGATTTCCCATAGATTTCCCATAGATTTCCCATAGATTTCCGTAGATTTTCCATAGATGTCCCATTTTTTTTTCATTGCCGTCGCCCGGGACCCCGGGATCTTCCGGTTTCCGCCAGGGATTGGAATCGACGTCCTGGCACCTTTTGTCCAGGCAGACGGAAAATCACCATTTTCTATAGGTCGAACTAGGGAAAAAAACATGGTGATACCCTCTGGTTATGTCAAAATAGCTATTGAAAATGGCCATAGACATAGTGGATTTTCCCATTAAAAATGGTGATTTTCCATAGCTATGTTAAATTACCAGAGGGTAACATCAATGGGTAAAATCACCATAGATTGAATAGGTAAATTATGGTTTCTTGTTTTCTATAACATCAATGGATTGGTTTAACGGAAAATTTACAGGACAGCTCTATTAATGGGAACATATATGGTTTCCGGTTAAGATTTTCCATTAAACCAATCCATTGATAACAAGAGGTCAAAAAAAATGCGATACCAAGTCCATGGGTTATCAAATGTTATCAATGTTTATCATCCGTTTCACCATGAAATGGCCATTTTATGGGTATATAACCGTCATAATGTGGATAAAACTGGCTGTCATAAACTATCCCCCAGTCATCACCATTTTTGGTTGGTGGTATGGTTATCATTCCCAGGAAAATGGGTTGTTTTTGACATTGTTTTACCCCCATTGGGTAAAAATAGGAAAACATAATCTATTAGTTCTATTTAGTATCTATAAGTAAGAATAAGTAAGTGAGTGGGCCATGCTGATAATCATGCATTGTACACCATCATCACCAAAAGTAGGACTTCGATGTCAACGTTGAAGGTACGGATAGGGTCAAAGGCCGTGAAAGAGAAAAGATTGAACTGATTGACATCCCGACATCGTGCTGTTTGCAAGAGGAAATATTTATCCCCATTCGTTCACAATAACTGATTGATGGTTTGGAACAATTTTATTTTTTTCCATAATATGTGGGATAATCCTTCCCATTGACTAATATTTTTCAAGATGGTTAAAACCACCAACCAGATAAGGGTTATATCAGTTTTATCTTATCTAATCGCTGTCGAGAATATAAATGGGGGTTACAAGTTTTTTTTTTTACAGGTTGCAGTTGGGGGCGCCCCATTTTGTATCAACTGGTACTTGGTACTTTTTCTTTCTGGTAGCATCTGGTTAAATTTGACCCCACTACGATTTCGACATGTGTTGTTTCCTTTCAGTGCCCATATGCGCAATGGTGACTTGACTTTATGTTGGGATATTAGAGTGACGCATAGTCATGGGGATAAACCCATAAACCTTGCCCTCTGTTTCTACGAACACAATGCTACAGCAACTGGATCAGAAACTAGGGGAGGTGATACATTTACTAAGTCCTCAACATCACGTCAGATCACATGTTTTTTTTAACTGATTGGTGGTTTGGAACATGAATTTTATTGTTCCCATCATATTGGGAATAATCATCATCCCAACTGACTAACTCCATCATTTTTCAGAGGGGATGGTGGCTCAACCACCAACCAGTTTCTAATGTTTAAACCATCATTAATCATCATTAATCATCATTAATCATCATTAATCATCATTAATCATCATTAATCATCATTAATCATCATTAATCATCATTAATCATCATTAATCATCATTAATCATCATTAATCAT
>Ga0126342_10019140_pt1 | contig 11668 bp, 7 predicted proteins | sample Cyp1metagenome_FD_92528 | JGI IMG/M metagenome (GOLD analysis project Ga0126342, IMG submission 92528) | Coral microbial communities from Lord Howe Island, Old Settlement Bay, Australia - Cyphastrea 1 metagenome | ecosystem: Host-associated > Invertebrates > Cnidaria > Coral ... | reverse complement strand
ATATTTAATATATAATATAATATATTTAAAATAAAATATTTAATATATAATATATTATATACTATATAAAATATAATATTTAATATATAATAATATATATAATATATAATATTTAATAGATAATATAATATATAATATATTATTTAATATATTATTTAATATATTATTTAATATATTATTATATATTATATATTATATATATTTTATATTTTATATTATATATTATATATTATATATAACATAATATTATATATTTTATAATATATAATATATATAATACATAATACATATAATATAATATAACATAATATAATATAATATACAATTATATATATATACATATAATATACAATTATATATATACAATTATATATATATACATATAAATGTATAGCAGGGTCGCTTCTTATAGATTTTATAAATTGAGCGCCCGTCCTCCAATTCGCAAGGGCTATGTGAACTAAGGAGACCCCAACAAGGTGAAGAGAAAGCCTGTGCTTGGGGCCTCAGATCCTGGGAAACAATGAACGATGAGACAACTGGGTGAGTCCTATGTGTTGGATGTTGTTTTGGAAACGCTATTATCATATAGATATATATATATATATAGATATCCGATAATATAGATATAGATATAGATATCCAAAAAAAATGTATTGCAAGTTGTGCCGTGGATGTTGTGAAGATCTGAAGTGTTGAGTTTGTCAATGGTGGGACGCAGTCGCTGCATCGCACACAGAGACATCGACACACATGGGGTCGAAGGCCCCCAGGTCACTGGGTGAACTCTGGGATGAATTCATCCCCATGAGTTTTCTGCACTGCTTTGCTTGTTCGGAATTTCGTGATTGTTTCGCTGGTGGTTCTAAATATTCATCACCTGTTCTTTTCGATTGCCAATGTGTATTGATCATTGTTCGGCATACCGCCCATTTTTATCATTTATTTCTTTCTTCTATTCTGTCGCGGATGATCAGACCCGATTCTAGCTGGTGAGTAGCAAATTTTCGAGTTGGACGACTCTCCCATGTTTGGATGTTCATATCATGGATGACCCACTGTTGGTGAGCTCCATCTTTGTTGGCCCATCGAACTGAATTTGGATCACCGACAAATCATTGATTCATGAGGTTTTTAGATTATACCTTTGGGTAATTGACATAGCAATGGAAGCAGCCAGGGTCTATTTAGTTCAATGTTTCACCTGTTTGTTTAAATGTTGATTACCCAGAGATAAGATAACTCTTCAATTACGAAAGGGTGTGTATATATATAATGGATATCCCACATATATCCTATATGTTGACATATATTGACCATATATAGCCACCAATTAAACTGGAATATACCCTCTGGTTATTTAACAAAGCTATGGAAGCCATGGCCCATAGAAATATAACATCACCCCAAAACGATAGAACCGTGCAATCATATTAAACACATGGGAAGCATACTTGTTCTATCTTGTCCTATTTTTTTGGTGGGGTCACAGTGTATACAGTGACATAAATTCCGATTTTTCATGGCTATATCCTTGTGATATTATGGTCATTTCAGTCATTTCCATGATATAGCCATGTATCATTAATTATATGGTGATACATATCATAGTCATTTCCATAAATTGTCATTTATATCATTTCAGTCGTTTCCGACTAAAAAGGGGGTGATTTACCTGTTTTGCACATGGACCGAGGTGGTGATCTGCCACGGCAACGCATGTTGTCGTCTGGATGCCTTCCACCAGGACGGGGCCTTGTAAATCACTCCGTTTCGGGGGGAAATAACTGGAAGTCATGGGATAGAATTGGATAGAATAGTTATACAATTTATTGGGACAAAACAACGAATTTCTAAGCCAGAAGTTGGATTTTGAACCGAAAAGTCTTGGTTTTGGAATAGAACTTGGATGTATTTAAGCCTTGAACTCACAATGGTGGCAGCATGAGAGGTCAATTCGGAAAAATTGAGGTCTTTATGTACCCTCAAACATGCTTCATTTGGATAGTTGAAACCCCAGTCGGATTTCTGGCCATGACTTTGGGTTCTGCATGGGTAAGGGTTGCCATGTTCATGGTTTGGGGTTTCTCATGTGCCCCTGGAAATTACAATTCATATACCCGTCTCTTTCTATGGAGGTATCCAGGTTGGTCATGACCCATCAGCCATGGAACCTGACTTCAGGATGGATCAATGTAATTTGTCCACTAGCTTTGATTGTGTTTTATGATTGAGCATTGCATCTTTTTGGGTGGCCCGCCAAACACGATCCATGAAGCTTCAAGACATACTCTAATTCTGCAGGTCTGGAGATAAGCTGAAGTCAGAGGTATTGGAATGTTTTGGCTGACCTTTGGCAATCAGTGCATATCAGCGCCTGCTGAAATCATGGAACCTGCTGTGTGTTTTTTTTGGGGTTGGCAAGATATAGACAGGATTTTAAAGGTTTATTAGTGGGGTTCATTGTTTCTATACGTTTCTATATCTTCATGATGTCACCTTATCTTTCGTTTACAATAAACCTTTCTATAATTTCCAAAAATCTGGGGGTTAAGCTCTTCCCCCCCAGCTTCCCCAGCTTCCATGATGTGTCCGTTTCATTAGGTTCATTGCTTCCTGCCTTTGAACATCGCTGTGTGCTGCTTCGACTTCTCTGGATCAGGCCGATGGTGGTAACGGCCCCCCCCCTCTTTGCCCCTAAACTTAAAGCCACCATCAAACTTGTTTGTATGTATTGGTTTTCAATTACCACAATTTAAAATGATAATATAAAATGCAATTTCAAAAAAATAAGCAATCCAACAATTGTGTTAGTATTGATTTTGTATTCATGTTATGGGTTTAGTATTGATTTCGTATTCATTTAGTATTGATTAGTATTTATGCCATGGATTTAGTATTGATTTAGTATTCCTGTCATAGATTTAGTATTGATTTAGTATTCCTGTCATGGATTTAGTATTGATTTAGTATTCATTTCATGGATTTAGTATTCTGGATCAGCAGGAGGGGGAAACTCAGTAGCTTTACTCAGGGTCAAACTCTAATTAGTGCTAAGGCACCTCATGGGCGGTACCCTTGATGAGTTGACTTGGGATTGATTTTGGATAGGTTTTATATTGAGGATTTGTTATCAAGGTAAGATCTAATGAGCTGGCACTATGAATTAGTACATGAAAGCCACCTCTTTTTTTTTAGCATGGACAATTTTGGTCAGCCCCATCTGGGCAAATCTGGGTTTAGGGCCAGGTTTGCTAGGTTTATGGCGTTTCTGGCGGCTTGAGCACTCTATAGATTAGCCCTCCACATCCCGGGATTATGTATATATATATATACATATGGGTTTGTGTGAAAATAGGGTTAATCTTCCCAATGAAATAGCCATTTAATAGGGATAATGATCAGCAAAACCATTGGGTTTAGGGGTACACTATTTTCAGACACACCCATATGACCACATATCCCAATGTCACATGTTATGCTCATTTGATGCATTCTCATCCAATATCCCAATAATTTCAATATCCCATGCTACTCGATGAAAATTATCTTATGATTCTCACTTTATTATCCCAATCTCCGAATATCCAAAGAAATATGAAATCTATCCCACTAGTTTACCATTCAATCTTATCCCAATATCTCGATATATATATATATGTAAATTAGTATCCCATTCTAATTTGTCCAATTATAATTCCTTTATTATGTCATTATGCAATTATTACAGCCAATCGTCTTCCATCACAATATGAAGATATTTCCGATATATTGGTGATGGGTTAATGATTAGCTTGCAGCCTTAAGGCATGAGTGGCGGCGAGTACGTGTCCTTGGGCTTCTTCGAGAGGGATGACTTGGCGTCCGTGGGGGACGCCCTGTTTTTTTTTTTCGCGTGGCGATTCAGATGGGGATGGAGATTTCAGCTAGAAACAGATCCTACAGGAAGAGTGCTTCACTACAATGTGAGGCCCCCCAGTTATAAGTTGGTTTATAAGCCCCAGTAACTATAGTTATAAGTACCATAAACCATAGTTATTAGATTTATAAACCAACTTAGATATCTTGGGGGCCTCACATTGTAGGAGAAGATTTGGTTTTCACAGACTCAAGTCGATGTGATTTTTCACTGAACTAAGGAAAAAATGGGGATGTATTTGACAAATTTTGACAAAAGGCTGGTATTAAACCTAATTATATGATGTGGGACAACCTCTCTCATGGGGGTTGAATGTTCATGTGCCCTCAGGGTTTGCACTAGCCATAGGAGTGGTAGATTCTAGTGGTAGCCACCAAGTGTTGGTGGAACAGCATGGAATTGATAGCATGGAATCGTTTTTTTTTCCACGCAGCGACCATCATCTGTGATGATATGGTGGAAGTCTGTGAAACCACGAAGTGGCTGTCGAAGATTTGTAGCAGTATGCTCTCGGTATTGTTTTCGGGCAAGCTTGTCGCGATGTTCTGTTTAGGGCAGATTTTTCTCAGAGTTCCAGACTTCTGAGAGAAACCTTGATTTAGATCATCTTCCCACATGTAGAATTTGGAAAGAAACAAGAGGTCGGACCTACACGCTGTTCTAGGTATACCGCAGGTCGATGCGAATAGGACCCTGATTCCATAGTTGCGCCGCACTATTTTGCTGGTCGCATCCACATGATATCCCCTAGAATGACTATATATTATAAATACATATATATATATACCTATTACTTGCATTATCGTGTACATATTTTTTTTTGTTTTCCTTTTAAAACATATGTATTACATCAAGTATTGCCAATCATTTCTTGTAAAATGTCTTGCCGATGGACGGCCCTGTCACTCAGGTCATCCAGAACCTCCGGGAGAGAAGGGCCTACACCCGAGTGGGGACCGCCAAATCTTGGTGGTTGATGTTCGTGACTTAGTTATGATGTACCCTATTAAAAAATGGTGATTAATAGTGAATCTATGGTGATTAATGGTAGTTATTGATGGCTAATAGTGAATTGATGGTGATTTACCCTCTGGTAATTTAACAGTTTGCCACATAGAAAATGGCCCATAGAAATAGTATAATAGTTGATTTGCCTATTATATTCATGGTGATTTTCCATAGTTATGTAAACGTCTACCAAAGCGCCTAGGGTACTTTTTCCCATTCTTCTAGAATAATTTGCTGTATTTCAGCAACGAGGTGCTTGTGGATATAGGGCTGAGGGTGGATGTGGATGTCTGGAATCTCTTTAAATTTTACAGTGGAGATATGCCGTGCAATCGATGCAACATTGATTGCCTGCGGATGACTGCAGTAAGGACAGAATCAAACTTGAGATGACATGGTGACTACTGTGGTCCGTTGAAGAAGCCAACCCTTGCCTGATTAGAATACTCGACCAAGTGCACCACGGCCTGTTGAACAACACCACTGAAACATCCATTTCGATGTACTGCCACTGACACACACACACACACGCACACCACCCCAATAGACTTCATAATGAATCTGAATCCACCAGACATGTAAGTCCTCACTTTGTTCACCAAGTCCACCAAAATCTTTTCTATGGAGAGGGACATTCCTTATAGGGACACTCCTAGAACATTCCTGTTCATTCATTTTAATTCAAAAAAAAACAAGTTTGTTCCACATAATTCCATTTCATTCCAAATAATTATTTTTCATTCAACATAATTATGTTTCATTCATACTTTTTAAGGTTATTTTAAAGAAATACTTTAAAACATGATAAATTTCAAATGATTTTCTGTTTTTTTTTTCATTTGTTTATATTCTTTTTGTATTTTTTGGTTGTTTTTGGATTATATATATATATATAGTTTTTCTTTTTTTAAGTTCTTTTTTTGTTTGAAATTGTGTGTTGTTTTTTTGTTCATTTTTTTGAATTAGTTTTTAGTTTTTATTGTTTTGTTTTATTTTATTTGTTTGACCTTTTTGTTTTTTGGACTTTTTTGTTATTTTGTTTGTGATTTTGTTTTGTTTTTTATTTTATTCTGTTTTTTTAATATTTTTATTTGATTTTATTTTCATTTTGTTTGTTTTCTTTTTCTTTGTTTTCCTTTTTCGAGTGTATTTTTTCCATTTTTGTTGGAACTGTGTGGATTTTTGTTTCTGTTCAACTGGTTTTTCTTTAACCCTTTTAGTTTTTTGAGTTTCTTTTATTTTTTTGTGGTTTCTTGGATTATTTTTAAAATTAAAGTGTTCTTGAGGTTTTGAGTTTCTTTTTGAATTGTTGGATTGTTTTTTTTGGTAATTTGTTTCTTTATTTTTTTTTGAATTTTCCAGAATGTTTTGGATTTTTTAAAGTTTTTTTTGAAAGGATAGCAACTTTTAGGAGTAGGCCTATTAGGAGTAGCCCAGGGCTAATGACAAAAACTCTTCTCCCTAAAAGACCCGCAATGTTTGGTATCCCCACTGAAACAGATTCAATATATATATATAATTATATATATATATATATCTGGGTAAATTATAACGACCTCACTGCGACCTCACTGGAATCATAGTTAATAAGGGAAATCATCCCCAAATGGGCCTTAATTCAGGTTAGTGAAATATTATAATTTACCCCTATATATATATACATACACATTTCATTAGGGTTTCGTTTTGGGGTTGTTTGATATGATCGGCGGGAGATTATTTTTCATGCATTACCCATATTAATCAACCACATTCAACATGTATGTTTCAAAGATTGCGGCTCTTTTTCGCAAACAAACACATTGCTGAATTGGGTTTGTCTGAAACTAGGGTACCTCAATGTTTCATGGTGTTTCCACTTAAATGGAAATTTTGTTGGGTGGTATCCCCATTTTCAGAGAGACCCTTCTGACTCATATGAATTAAATTTAGCAGTGTTCAAAACTCTGGTTGGCGATTATATGATATGAATTATATGTGATTAGTTGATTATATGAGAATGATATTCAGTTCGGGGATTCTACTAACCTTTATAATGTGGGTAAGACAATGCCATAAACCACCCATGACTGGGAATGGGAAGTTTATATTTATACCACCTATAAAAATGGTGATGACTGGGGGATGGTTTTTGACATTGTTTTAACCACATTACATCTTTATTGGAGAAACATAGGGATTTTGATCACCGCGGTGAATCCCGGCCAAACGTGGCCAAGGTGGGTGTCTGGGGAAGATCCATGGGGGCGACCACCGCGGCCGGGGATGCCAGGGTTAAGCCTGTGGATCGTGGGAAAATCTAACGACCAATCCCTGGAATCATGGTGAATGTAGATGAATGTAGAGGAGAATCATCCTCACATGGCCGAACTTTTCAGGTTAGTGAGTTACTATTGTGACTATAATTTACCCACGGAAGAATGAGATCCTGGTTTTACGCTTTTCGGCATCCAGTGGGGAGTTTGCTATGAGAAGGAATGGATATGACGGATATATAACATCTATTTTTTGGTATAGGTGGTGATATGTCACCATAATATAAAACAATATTATTATTAGACTTATGATTTATATAACATAGAAGGACATGTGGTGAGTTTGTAGCAAACATATGGATATGAAGGTGTTTCACCACGTAAAAGTGTACATAGTTTGTGTTTTTTCTTTCAGACCTATTTGGGATGACAATCTTCTCGAATTGACGCATTGACAAGGCATATGTTCTGAAGAGAATGCGCAAAACGGTCATTTTTATTGGATGTTCCCAATGGCAGAGAATTCTCCCAACACCCTTTGCAAAGTATAGCCTGGACCCTTCAAGCTATACCTGAAATTTGGGGAAAATCGGCTGATGATTTGCTAGTGACATGCTTGTGACTGTGGGGGCCCGGTTTGGATGACTCTGTAACCCCTCGATGTGGCGGCACGAATCCATGCCAATCGGGCACGAATGGTTCACTTGTTTAGAAGCGTTTTCAATGTTTCAAGCAAGCTTATTGATGTTTTCCATCGTGTCAGATGAATTTGATCTGGAGCACTGCAGTGCTATTTTGTCATATTTGATCTATTTTTCACAGCCTTTTTGGATGCTCAAAACCGATCCATTTACCTTTTTCGCTTTGCGCCTTGAAGAGTTGAAGCCAAGTTGAAGCCAAGTCCGCTCAGCTCAGCATGGATAGCAAAGTACCGCTCTCGATCAGGGCTTTGGCCTTAGAGCCTCCGAGAGCCTCGCACTTGATGCGCTTTCCAAATGCACTTCGGCTCGCAGATGATGGTCTTGGTGTTGGATTGGGCGTGCCACTGCAGCGAAAGATCCAAAATGTCGACCATGACTTGGCGATTCCGCAGGGGCCCTCAGGGGTTCCCGGCCAATTCTCCACATCTCGTGCGCTGCAGTAGATTGTGAGCGGAGGTGTGAGGCCAGCGAATGCCATCAAAAAGGGATGGATCAGATGTGCACCGGATTTCTCTTGGCCCATCTTGGCCCTCTTGCCTGTCTCATTGTAAACTTTGTTGATCTAGTTTGATGACATAGATGCAACAACGGGATGCAAAAAGTTGTTTCGTGTGGAGTGTTTGTTAAGGACAGGTTTCCCCGGCCAAGTCCTGGACGGCACAGTCTCTGTAACAAGTTTATGTCTGTGCTGTCCCGGATCATTCTTCCATCGATGTGCTAGCTGCTATTTGCAGCCAGAAACTCAACAAGACGAGTTTCGTTTTAAACACTATGATAGGACACTATGTTCTATCGATGTGCAGCCAGAAACCCTATAAGACGGGCTTCATGGCTTCATTATCAGCCCCCATTTTTCTGGAGACCTGGAAGTGATGGCCATGGTGATGATGGGTGTTCAACAGCATTCTGGCGGTGTCATTTTTTTTGATAGAAATGGGACGCTAACCCCCAAGGACCGATATCTTTTCAGATGGGTTGAAACATGTTGAAACCACCAATCAGAAAGTATGGGGGACTTTGCGAGATGCCATGGCCAGCCTGGGACTTCACTGGACTTGGCGCAGTTGGAGCCGATGTCGACTCACCATGACTCACCCCCAAGACAGCCAGAAGTTGGCAGAATGGAAAACGTGTCTTTCGGCCGTGACTTCGGCACTGTGACAGCTTTTTATGTTTTCTAAATATTTTGTATTGGAGATTTCCTATAATGGGGGTACCCCAATAGCTGGATGGTTTCTAACAGAAAAAAACAACACAGTATCCCATGGATGATTTAGGGGTATCCCATGGTATCTTTATAGGACACCTCCATATGAACTTGAAAATCAGGGGATTATGCCGTGATCCCATATGCTTGTAATCTTATAGATGTCATGAGGTCGCCTCTGGTTGGAAAAAAATGACTATCCGTGACTATCCGATGATGCTTGGTGTTATGAAAAATGTCGTATGCCACTTTATTGATCCGGATCCTGTCAAATAACTCAGGACGTTTTCTAAAAAGCAACTTAGATCAGGTCAAATCCTGTCAAATGACCTATATACACATATATATATATATAATTATATCCTACCATTCCCTATCATATGCTCCATGGTGGCATATGTACCTTCAGCGGGTCATGTTGCTGTCACTATTCTTGCCCAGGTCCTCCACAGTGCGCGCGACCCTTCACTGGCGGGGGTGGTGCTACCGACAAAGCTTGCGGGGTTGGGGTAAGCGGTAAGCTCTCCGGGGGGGATTGTTGGATGAAATATCCCCAGAAGTTCTAACATTCATTATATAACATTCTATATTTGTTGGAGATGATATACCCGATAGTTTATGTTCAAAAGAAGGACATTCTCCAACCCTGTTTAGACCCAGTTTTGTAGGCAAATATCACATCTTTCGCATGTGGGGATAGGGGATATATTTCCCAGATATAATGTGGAATGATGATGGATAATGTACAATAGGGGATATAATTGAATGTATGTAAGTGTATGTAAGTGTACATAACACTATGACAATTGGGTAGTTAAGGTTAGTCGTAAAAAATATGATTGATCTCACCAACAAAAATGGTGGTATAGTGGGGATACAATGAGATATACGGTGACAAAGGGATATACGGTGACTATAACTACACATATATACATTATATATACAATATACACATTATATGTATATATGTATATACAATATATATATATATATATATATGGATATACTGTATATAATATATATATATACATACATACATATATATGAATATATATGTATGAATATATATATATATATATATATGAATATATATATATATATGAATATATATATATATGAATATATATATATGGGGATTCAGAGACCCCCCAACAATTATGGTTTATTAATGCTGGAAGGAAACACCAAGCACTCATGCTGGAATCGGGGGTCACCTTTAGTGAGGCCGTGACATGCCGGCCCGGATGGGAGCGATGAGTTGCATGGTTGGATCCCCACTTGAAATGGGTATGGGTCACTATCGCAAAGTTTATGGATAGCGAAATAGAAAGCCTGCAAGAGAGGATGATTTGATGATGCTTAATGCTGAAGCCGATGATTTGGGGAAATGGGAAGGTTTACTTTCTGGTAATCCATCATGGCCATTAAGAAAACAAATTCGAATATGAACATCATCTAGAAATAGGTTCTAAATGGATCTAAATGGTGTTGTTAGGAAATTACGATATTGAAACATATTGAACTACGAGTACGTATTACCTGAGATTATCCATTGCAACCCATGCATCGAGAGTGGAAGATGTGCATTACAGAATTATGTTTTGTGTAAACGTGCAATTAGTCTGTCAGTTCACACATTCGCCTTTTTAAACAACATCTTCATAGACTCTTGGAGTAGTCCAACTGAGTATCTATTTACACTAAATTCTACGTCTTGATTAACATACAATAAAATACAGTGGTGGGATGTGGTGGGCAATTTAGTAGCATTCTACAGTAATTTCTAGACAAAGGATGACACAAATTCCCTTTATACAGTATATATATGTTATTATGTGTTAATTAATATACTATGTTTTTTGATTGTACGTATGCTCCAATCAGCAAAAACAACACTGCACTTACACATGGAATTATTCGTCACTCGCGGTTTTTGAGCTTCTTCGACGTGGAATACAGTGGAATCGGCAGGGGAAAAAAGTGATACGCAACGCGGCGTATGCTACACGCCAGGTGGCAGACAGCCCCTTCAGCGACCTTTGGAACCTCATGAAGGAGGTAGGGAAGATGCTTAGGGTGAATCATCCCTGACTGGGCCCCGACTGGGCCCCATGCTTTCTTAGAAGGAGCGGTATTTGACAGTAGGGAGAAGGTATTCTTACAGAATTAGCTGTATAATGCTATCTATACATTCCAATATATTATATATATATATATATATTATTATATTATATTATATTATATTGTATTGTATTATATTATATTATATTGTATTATCATTATATTATATTATATTATATTGTATTGTATTATATTATATTATATTATACTATGTTATATTATACTATATTATATTATATTATATTATATTATATTTATTATTATTTATATATAATATAATATAATATAATATAATATAATATAATATATATAATATAATATAATATACAATATAATGTAATATGATATAATATAATATAATAACATATTATATCATATCATATAATATCATATAATATCATATAATATATAATTATATTATAATATGGTATATATATATATATTATATTATATTATT
>Ga0126342_10019139_pt1 | contig 11669 bp, 6 predicted proteins | sample Cyp1metagenome_FD_92528 | JGI IMG/M metagenome (GOLD analysis project Ga0126342, IMG submission 92528) | Coral microbial communities from Lord Howe Island, Old Settlement Bay, Australia - Cyphastrea 1 metagenome | ecosystem: Host-associated > Invertebrates > Cnidaria > Coral ... | reverse complement strand
CGTGCGCGTGCGCGCGTGAGACTAACAACGCGTCTTGCGCGTGCGCGCGTGAGACCAAAAACGCGTGCTCAGGTGAGGCCTTCTTGCGCGTGCGCACGTGAGCCAAAAAACGCGTGCGCACGTTTAGGCCCAGAACATCATCAACTATCCAAATAATTACTTACTACCCAGTTATTCTGGGGATACCTCTATGTATATAGTTCTTAATGGGTAAAAACAACGTGATAGTGGTAAAGGACCATAGAATACTTAGTATGTATGATATGTAGTTAATTATGTAATTTATGTATAAAGGGCTGTACAATTTAATGCAATGTAGTGATGTGTAGTGTAATGCAGTGTAATGTAGTTTAATGTCAATGTAGAGTAGTGTAGATTTTGGAAAACAAACAATAAAACACATGTAGGCAAAATAATGTAATGTAGTGTAACGCAGTGCAATGCAATGCAATGTCATATGTAGCAATACGTATGTATATATATATATAATTATATATAATAATATATATTATATATATAATATTTAATATATATATATATAATATTTAATATATATATATAACCAAATGTATACAGGTTGTATACACAATTCTCAGGAATTATATTCCCAAGATATCCCAAGAGTTATGTCCCCATTGACTCTCCCGCTGTTCCCACCGATCCCAGAATGGGTGGCAAAGCCAACCTATCCGGCTATCCCCCAATCTTCCCCACAAACAATTCATCCAAAGAAGCTATTGACCAGAAAATATCCTCATTGTACCAAATTATGTCGAACAGATTCTATCCCCATGATATCCCTAACAATAACAATTCCAACGAATCTTAGGACATCAATGGACATCACATGATATCACATGATATCTGCCAAGCAATTTCCCACTCACATTTCTTGAAAAGAAATCCATTGAAACCAACCGTCGCAAAAAAACATCAAAAAAGCGCCATTGAAAGAAAACATGAATTGCGTAATAGTGGGTTAACATATATGTTAAGATAAGATCCTATTCCTATTTCTGATGGTGATCTCCAGGTTAGCCTCTGGCTATTTAACATAGCTATGGAAAATGGTCCATTTATAGAGGATTGTATGATGATTTACCTATCCAAAATGGTGATTTCCCATAGCTACGTTAAATAACCAAACAGTAGTGATTAGTAAATTACTGTCAATATTACTGTTAATATTATGATTATATTATGGTTAATATTATTACTACCATCATCTCCAGGTTAGTTACACTCTGGTAACGTTTACATAACTATGGAACATCACCATGTTTCATGGGAAAATTCACAAACTAAATGGTGATTTTCCATAGTTATGTAAACGTTTACCAGAGGGTTTATTTAATTCTATGATTTTATGGTTCGTTGAACCAGTTGCTAACAACTAGGGTCCTTTGGGCTCAAACACATATATCCAGAATGGAGATAGCTTCTATATCATGTTGGTTTTGTATACAGCATATATTGGTACATAACAACATGTATGAATCCCCATTAATCACGATTAATTATCATTATTAACCACTATTAACCACTATTAACCACTATTAACCAGTTGCTACATCTGATGATCTCCAGGTTAGATCCGATGTTTGATCCCGGCGATTTCCCAAAGAACAGGCCGTGGCGACTCGTTCCGGTAGCCTTCCTGGGGGTGATCTGCTGGACGTCACAGCAACTGCCCCTTGACAACTCGTGGAGATGGACGTGGACCCGTGGAGATGGGCCATGATATCCATGATAGAACCGAGAAAAATAGGGGATTTTAAGGGATTTTGGAATGGATTTGAATGGATTTGAATGGATTTGAATGGATTTGGAATGGATTTTAATGGATTTGAATGGATTTTAATGGATTTGAATGGATTTGAATGGATTTGAATGGATTTTAATGGATTTTAATGGATTTTAATGAATTTTAATGGATTTTAATGGATTTTGATGGATTTGAATGGATTTTAATGGATTTAAATGAACAATGGGGAGCTGATTTCATTGCTGGGAGCTGGGAACATATTAGGATTATAGGATTGAAGTCAATAAGCCAGCATTTTTTTGGGGGGTTTTAACCACTTGTCAATGATATCCAATGCCATTCGTATATTAGCTGCTTCAACAAGCTGGGTCAACCTGGGGTGGTTGGGTACTTTGTTTTTTTTTGTGCTACAAATGGGGAGCCAGCAAAAAGAGGCTAGGATTGACGATGCTTGGTAATCCTATCGATGGGACCATCAAGGGCCTCATTCGGAACATGTTCCACTGCCAGGTTCGATCGAGGGCATTTGTTACTCAGTACGATGTTCAAAAAATCTATGGATATCTATGGTATATACCATGCATATCATTTATGTCATGTTTTGTGACATCATATGAGATTCCGTCAAAATTTGCGCTGATTAAGTATGTACTGGAGTGTGCATCGGATGTTGGCTGTTGCATGAAACCTGCTAAAATGATAGGGGACTCACAAGTGCGCTCCAAACGCGCGCAAACAAAGATCGCCAGGGATGAGGATCCAAGTGGACGCGCTTCAAAACTATGCTTAAACAGGGGTAAATAATTGTCAAAATATGTAAAAACTGGAAAGCCTGTAAAACGATAGGGGACTCACTAACTTGATGACGCACTTGACGTAAACAATAAATTGCGACCGTGGCTCATATGCATTAATACGTAATACAATGCATAATATATATATATATGCATATATATATTATATTGATAGAACTATACAATGCTGCACAATGCTATACATGTATACTCACATGGATACACATTATTGTATATAGATACATATATTCATTATTATACACACTACATACATAATTTATAGATACATATGTTCATTTTTATGGCCAACCCCAGAACTGATTTCGATGTCCCTTCGGCGGGGTGAACCCGGCCTCCCCTCACGGAATTGGTCAAGGCTTGGTCAAGGAAAATCTGATGCTTTGAGTGGCGAGAAAAAAAAATATCAAGTTATATATAAGTTACCCTATGGGTAAACCCACAGAAAGATGTGGAAAACCCTTTTTGTGAAACCTATGAATGCCTATGAACAATGATCCAGAATCTACAAGTGGATGATTTTCCACATCGGTCACTTAGTCTACTGCAGAGTAACTGTTGATTCCCTTGGTTGTTGCCTGGTGCTGCTTCGTTTCCTGGGAATGTCCACCCAGAATTTGACCCGATCCCTGGAGCCTGGGTTGGACAATCGGATTGTGGTAGGGACTTGGGCTATGCCGGGTATGCGTTGCAGGTATGTTAAAAACCCATTTAGAGATTGATGGTTTTTGTGATTTTTTTCCGTTTCTCTGGTGATATCTCCGAGCAAGCTAAGTTCCAGACATATCCAGATAACTATGACACTCTCTCTCTCTCTCTCAAATTTCATGATAGTATATCGATTTTATGTCCAAAATATTATCTTTCATGTCTCTGGGACTCCAGTTTCGTTTGCACCAAGGATTCAGTCGATCCATTGAGCAGCTGGCTTGCAGTTTAAGTAACGGGACATTGGAGCCATTAAACATACACGACTGTTGGTTGTTTTTTTCAAATCGTTATACCACCTGGTTTTTTCTGGGGATCTAAGTCGCTAAGTCACATATCCAGGATACCTGTTTGCCAAACTTTGTATTTCTTGGGATGGGAAAAATAATGGTGGTATGTGGTGGTCGCTGACCATTTTTTATAAAAACGAAGCCTCCATGTTTTGTCCACTTCGGTGCAGCTGTAGCTTCAACCGTGTTGTCATGGTGCCTCTTTGAATGTCGGGCCGACTGGCTGCAGTTTGCAGGGTGTTCTTCCAATATTTTCTTGCCCTACAAGAGCGTCAAATGCTGGTAGCGCTGGTATAGGGAACAACATATGGCTATGGATCAATACCTATGAAAATACCATTTTTAGTGGGATGAACATCCATAAATCCCAGCTATTTTGATGTGAACTACAGGGGTACAAGGTTTTGACACACTGCCATATTAGTAAATGTGTATATCATCTATGTAAATGATTCCATGATTGTCATAACGAATCACTAATTACTATCTTTTTACGGCTGTGGTCATGTCCATGTTTCGGCGCGTATCGATGGACGAAGTTCCAAGGACTCACTGCGATCTCTGCCAAAACAGCTGCACATCTTTGCAGGCCGTCGAACTTGGAGATATAAAAAGTGTTTGTCTTGAAAAAGGAACAACAGTTGAACAACCATGAACAACCCCCATTTTTTGGGGGGGTTCATTGAAAAGTGGCTGGTGGCTTATATTTTATATGCCAGGTTCAAAGGTTCCAACGTAACTCACACTTTTCCACTGAGTGTCATGGCTCGAGCCATTTATTTTAGGGATGAGCGTCGACCGTGATGGGAGGACGTTCCGGTTGAGAGATGAAATATGGCTATGGATCAATACCTATAGATACCATTTTTAGGGGGATGAACATCCATAAATCCCAGCTATTTTGATGTGAACAGAAGGGGTACTATTGGTTTTGACACACTGCCATATGATGAACTCATTGTTGAAACATGTCAATTTGGGTCTAGTATAGGACCATATAGGACCAATAAAATACACTTGCGATACAACATAATTCATTTTCATGGTTGGCAATGTATGCCTGTGCAGATTCTTACAAGTATAGGTAAAATTGACTCCCCATGGATGTTTCGTCCAATGTTGACCTTTGGGAGGTGAGTTCCCAATTGAAATTCCCGCTCGCAGGGTACCGAACTTGCCCTTGAGTCTGGGTCCCAGGGTACCGAACTGCGTTCATAAAAAGGGCTTGATGTCACGACATTTCAGGACTATAGTCAAGAATTCATAATATGGGTACCCTTTGGTAAACTAACATAGCTATGGAAAATCACCATTTTTAATGGGTAAATCAACTATTTATATTGACATTTTCAATAGCAAACTGTTAGTTTACCAGAGGGTATGCCTGACCTCAACCGAAGCTGAAGTCTTTTTTTTCCATCGATGGCCATCGTCTATGTTAGGTAAATGTTGACCCCACACAGAAAACATCCAAACACAGAAATCTAGGTAATGTTTTACCAAGCTTTTGATGGTTCGCTACAACTGGCCAGCCCGTCTGTAGATCTATGATAGTTTTTGTCTTGAAGCATCTTGCTTAGAAATATTGGCAGTGACCAAAACATACTGTAATTTTTGGGATTCTACTTCTATTTAGGGATTCGAATGAAGGTCTGGATGCTTGAAACATCATCACATCTACGTACGTACCTTGCATGATGTATTTGCCTTGAAAAACAACTAGTGTTCCATTTTAAATGGGCTATCAAACCCCACCAACAGTCCTTTTTCTTCTGCGGACGCAAAGTAATTGAGGTCCAAACAGCCCTCCGAAGCTGGTCTGGGACATCATGGGCTTGGTCTTGATCTGTGCGGCCACCCAGCGGTCAGGGACTGGTGCTCCTTTCCAGTGCGTCTCGCGTTGGTGATTTTGGATGATGAAAACATGTTGGATTCCGATGTTGGCATAGCTCTATGATGGAATCATGCGAGGGAGTCAGACTTGTTTCGATGATACTGTTTGGGAGTCGGACTTTGTTTGGAGAGCCAGTGGCCAGTGTTTTTGTGAAGGTGATAGATCGATCCATTTGAAAACGTCCCATGCTTGGTCAGGTTGGGACGTTTTCTTCATACCTCTCACAGCCCTTGAGCTGCCACAGGCACGCGTATGAATGGTGAGATTTGGTCAGAATGGTCCAAAGATGTCTCTGAAATTCAAGATCCAGGAGCAGTCATGAGTTTTACAATAGTTTTACTGCACTGATGAAGATACTCATGGTGCAATTAGCGGATACTACACCTTAATACAAATTGAGTGATGTTCAGAGTGTAATTTGTGGTCCATAGTCCTGACCATGTCCAAAAACCCAGAGAATAACATTTACTGCATCCCCCAGCAATCATGATATTTTTTCCTGTTTTTCAGACCATCCTGAGTGGTTTTGACTGGCTTATATTGGTTTTCTTTAGTGAGTCATGCGGATGTCCTCAATCTCAAGTATACCAGGTAGTCAATGGCCATTTCAGGATCCTAAAATGGAGGTACCTACCATATATAAGGCCTATGTAAGGGAATATACACCCAAAATATGGCCTTATATGGTACAGTACCTCCATTTTAGGATCCTGGAATTCCCATTGAGGTAGGGACGTTCGAAACAGACGCCTTGACAATGGAACTGTAGCTTCAGGTTCTTCCCGGAACTTTTTTTTGTTTCAACGCCTCCAGCAGTGGAAAAGGCTAGACACACCAGAGGCGAAGACGTTGGTTCAACTTACTGGTGCTTACCTATAGGAATTGGGGGAATGATCCAATAGATAACTGTATGTTAATTATATAATTATACATATACATATTATGTATATATATATATACATATTTATATATATATATATAATATATATATATATATATATATTATGAACAATATTTATATAACAATGATCTCATTCCGCCATTCCCTACATACTAAGTTCCTAAGCAGCAGTAGTCAGTCAGGTGACATTTACGATCATCATGGATTGGATTACTTTGATCTTTTGGACCTGCGACATTGGCGTGTCCTTTGTGCCCAGATCTCAGGGGATGTCGTGACATCCACTGCATGGCATGGCATGGGCTGTGGCATGGGCATGGCCTGGCGGGTTGCGCCTGAGGAGTGGATACTACAAGAAGGGAGAATTGGTGATGAATCTGCGGTCCATTGCTGCCTGCCACTTAGAAACGGGACTTTTTCCACTTCACAGTGGAAATACCAGTAGACAATAGGAATCATGGTTAGTAAGGGAAATCATCCCCTTTGATGGCCTTAATTCAGGTTAGTGAAATATTATAATTTACCCAGATGGGTGATTCTACGTAGATTATCTAGTAGATAGATCATCGATGATCACCTGAGTTGGTACCCATTCATTGCACCTTTTTTCACAGCGTTCCTGCGATTTGGTCCCTCAGAGCAGCTACATGATGTCTTGGTTTCTGGTTGACCTCATTGTGGTGGTGCCTGATTCTCGCTTGGCAAAACTTGGGCCCATGGGACCGATGTATTGAAAAATGGATTTCCTGCTCAATTAGTTTACAGTATTTGGTTGTCATGTATATGAAATATGTATATATATATAATATAGATATAGATATATTCATTTGATTGCTTTAGCGGCGAAAACCGAAGTGGCGACATATATATATATATATATATACATGTGTGTTATAATATTTAGATCATGAATTCCTGCTAAAAGAACAAAACTTGCTGCATTCTGGATGTTTTTCAGATGTCCGGTGCAAGACATCTGAGACTGGACCTCAAAATGGAACTGCCTGGAAATGGGCGATTATTAGCCCACGAATCACTATTCATAGGAAAAAAGTAAAATTACAGAGAGCATTTTAAACCATGGGATTTTGGTTCTACCTTGAATTTTCAGACAAACCCAGATTTTCAGACACCCGTGTTCAAAACCCCGGTTGTTTGATGATTAGTTTGGGTGTCAAAAACTAACCAATACATAAAGGGGATTAAAGGGTATTATCACAATCCATGAACGGGGAATCCCATTCTCAACCACCCTGTAGTTCAAACTGTCGCTTCACAAAAAACACGAGCAACAGTTACTTTCAGTTCCTATCAGTTTTGAAGAGATCTCCATGAAATATCATGAAATCCATCCATTGAAATCCCCTCATTTTTCTTAGTGAATTCCCATCCAAATTTCTTCCGTTTCTGCGCCGAGGATTGGGTGACCTCCATCACGGCCTCAGACCAAGCTGTTTCGCAGTCGCTGGATCTGCAGGGAAAGGGGAAATCCATGGGAAAACCATGGGATATTTTCATGCGAAAATGAATAGAATGTTTGGGAATGTTTGGGATATCAAGGGATATGTAGTTTTCATCAACTGGACTATTTATTTTTGATATAATTTATTGGGACATTTATGGGATACAGAAATATTTCATGGCTTTTGTGGTGATCAATATAACGCTCATAATGGGATGTAGTGGGATATGTAACCTCACCAACTATTGCATGAAATTGAATCAGATTGGCTCATATTGTTGTTTGGCCCTGGCAATCAATCCATTGGCTATTAAAAATGATATAGGCATTGATATATGATATAGCCGCTATGTTTGGATTCCCATTCTGGGCCTTATATGAACATACCAGAGACACCACGTTTTTACTGTTGCACAATGTTGCACATATATCATCATACATCTCTCACCAAACTTTATGATTGATTTGCCCCTGGCCCTACAGCTTGCACAACTCATAAAGTTGTTTGTTTGTTTTTATTTCTACCCTCTGGTAAACTAACATAACTATGGAAAATCACCATTTTCAATGGGTAAATCCACTATAAATGGCCATTTTCAACAGCTATTTTGACATAACCAGAGGGTAACGGTTTTTTTTCTCGGGGAATGAGCATGTTTTCGGGCCCACCAATAAACGCACCTCCTAGGAACATGAAAATGCTCCGAGCCTTTCGAGCCCTTCGAATCCTGCGACTTCTGCGCTTGTTGAAGTTACAACGTTTGGTGAACATCGCTTACGACTTTATCAGCAGCATCTCGGTCAGGAGGTGGATGATGGTGGATGCGGGATGATGATGGCATAGGACATCTCCGCCATGGTTTCTACGGAAAAATATATGAAGCCATTGTTTTCCCATAGGATCCATGTATGGTATATATGCTAACATTTGGGGTATATTGATGGTAAATGTCACCATATATAGCATACATGGATCCTATGGGTTTGCCATTGTTTGATTTTCTGACTTTTCGAGAGGACATATGAAAAGAACCTCATTGGCCCTGCCTTCTGCTCTTTGGGAGGATCCATTCTCAAGGCAATCTCAAGGTTGGTTTCACAACAAACACACACAGAATTTTCGTGTCCTTGGGTAAGCGCTGCGGCAAGGGACGCCTTAAGTGGCCAAGGTGAGTATGCCTTCATCATGATCGGAATGCTTCGCCTGGTGGGATTCTGCTGGGATTCCGCCATGTTGGAGATCAAATCACCCCCCCAAAAAAAAGTCCCTGAACTGAACTGGTGGTGTTTGTAGAATTTTCTAGACACAGGAATTACTGCAAGTTTTTTTACTCCATGCCTAGGTCACAACATATCCGGAAAAGAATATCCTCCATGGGTGCATTGGGTGATTCAGACATCCCCGTTCATAGGCTCTATTGCGTATTTACCAACATTATCCTACATCTAGGCATTTGTCAGTGTTGGAAATAAATGTTGAGACATATACAGTATCTAACATATTCAAAACTTATACATACACAATTCCATGGTGGTTCCCAGCCATTCCCTTAGATTTTTACATGTTTGGATATGGTAATTTATACATAACATTACATAACCACCAGAGGTCAAACATGTTAGTATTTTTCGGAGGGGATGCATGATATGCTTTAAGCATGTGGACTTAGACTTTCATCCGCTTCATGCAGGTGGTATTTATCATCGTCCTCAACCATGTCATTGCCTGCGGCTGGTTTTTGACCGGCAAGTTCGCGGTGGACACAGGCGGATCATACAAAAATCATCTATCAATGGGTGGTTTCCCTTGCCGTGTTTGATTACCAGAGGGTATTTCCATGGAGTTCCAATAGGTGTAGGGAAAGTAATGAAAAACCATCTTCCAGATCTTCCAGATCTTCCATTTCTGGGGTTCCACGTGAGCCAGGGATGAGTTCCGCCCTGTCCCAGGTATGGAACGCAGTTGGCTGCTTGACACGGTCAACGGGGACATGCTCGCAGAACCAAAGTTGCATCATGGCTGTGGCACCTCGCGTGGTTACGGATAGGTTTTCAGACACGAAATTCTGAAGACAAGCGATTTCATCTTGAGATAATATTGAGTTTGGCCAGAAATGCGGTAATGATACCCTCAAATGCTTTTTTACCAATTTTGAGGGAAAATTCAAAACATGGGACTTGGGGGTGCTCTACTTTCAGACAACCCGTTTTGATCGATTTTGAAGGTTTCATTACGTGGCCCGCTTATGATCGCTTTATCTTTTTTCAGTTTTTGCCGGTCTTTATTTGGGGATTTGGGGCTGGAAGGTCTTCTAAGATAGACGGATTATGTAGGGCCAGAGACGCGAGGGTTGCAGAAGTTTCCCCAACATTTTTTCTCCTGAAAGAATGTAGCAACTTGTTCTGAAAGGGGACAAATGCTGTGGGATGCTGTGGGCTATGCACAGTAATTAACCATTGATATGTTCGAATCGCTGAACAAAGCGGATGTCAACAAGTTGTGGTGGAGTGGTTCCTCCGGCCCTGTGATGTGCTAACCTCCGCATGGTCAGTTTTTGCAACTTCTCCGGAAACTTCAGGTATCAATATACCACATCTTTGCATTGGAGTTTGACCCAGTGACTTGGTTGTCAGAGTTGTCAGACCCGTGACCCACCAATAAAATTGGACCTGTTGTGGACACGTGCTTGTACCAATAATTGTATTGATCCTTGGACACGTGCAAGTATGAATAGGAATGCATACTTGATCAGACAGTGTATTCTGTGTTTTTGAGATAGATAATATTTAATGGAAATGGCCGGCCTTGTATGACGTGTTAGATGCTTTGTGATATTGCCGTATCGGGTACTTTATCACAACATATCACAACAAAACATGGCAAGACTACCGCAAAAATACCGTCTACCAACAACTCCACAGCATCCATGTATGAATCACAATCAACTATGGTTTCTTCAGTGGCTAGCAGTCCGCAAAACAACGGTTGGACGGGCACAACAAAATGCTGCTTGGATCAGGTTCACACCAGCATCGATGGAGGTTTCGGCCAGGAATGTACCAGAGAGGGTGCGCCGTCGGCTGGCGTTTGACGATAAGCGGTGCGTTCTGTGGATGAAAGTGGGAAAATTGAATACGGAAATTGTATGAAATATAGTGTCATTTGTGAGTGAAACAAAAGTACAGGATGGTACAGTATTATGACGCATATAATGAGAACTATGAGGACGTTCTTCGACATTGTGTCTTTGTGATGTGTCTGTGTATGGCCTATGACAGGAGCACATGTCCCTATCGATTCCAACATGTTTGCCCTGAGGGCTTGGAATGAATTGGACCGTTTTACCCCGCAGGACAAGCTGGAAGATACACTGCTGTGGTTTGCATTCTGGTTATTTACCTTGCTCTACGTATATCAATTATATCCATTAGTATCATTAGCCATTATGTTTGGCGATATCCCTAGTTTGATAAATATCATTTGATATCTCATTGTTTTCTTGTTGATGCATACCGTTCATCTCTGCTACAACAATCATTCTTGCTTGGATCAGGCTTGCGACCCAGGGATGCTCTCCAAAAACCGTAGAAACACGTCAAAAAATCCGACGCCAGATGCTCTCAATCGGGGTGCTGTTCTTCGCCCTGATCACCTTCTCTTCCTTTGTCTGGAGACCCGGGGGAAACCATGTTGGTTACAGCACAGGACCCAAGGGGAAGGTTTCGTTTTAGAACGCGGGATAATACTCAATTTGAAACGCGACTTTATTACTCATTTTGAAACGCGACACACTCTGTGCCATGTTTTCCATGATATCTGTGTGGTTTCCACGGTTT
>Ga0126342_10019138_pt1 | contig 11669 bp, 8 predicted proteins | sample Cyp1metagenome_FD_92528 | JGI IMG/M metagenome (GOLD analysis project Ga0126342, IMG submission 92528) | Coral microbial communities from Lord Howe Island, Old Settlement Bay, Australia - Cyphastrea 1 metagenome | ecosystem: Host-associated > Invertebrates > Cnidaria > Coral ... | reverse complement strand
CGCAATGCGTGAAACAGAAACTGAAGAATCCCATAGGTACAACTCAGAAACAAAACCAATACATGCCCAGGATTTGCAATTACTGAGGTATGGATCATGGGTATGGATCATAGGTACGAGTATGGATCATGTCCTCTAAAGGGGTATGGATCATGGGTATGGATCATGGGGTATGGATCGCATGTGGTCCCGGGGTATGGATCGGAACCTTACATTTTGAGCTGCAGCCATATATATATATATATATATGATTATACATAATAATATATACTGATACTACCACACGTAAGGATAGCTATCACAACTAGCAGAGTGCTGGTCAGATAGCCCATTATAGATCGCATTAAACCGCCCATTATCATAAGTACTAGATACGGAAAAAATACCACTTCCAGAAAACTGTGGGGTTTCAATATCTGTGTTTGATATCGTGGTGTATCCCCCATATATGTTGGTTAAATCATGCTAAATCCCATACTTTATCAGTTTCCTAGGTTTCCCCTCTTTGTTCATAGCATTTGTCAATTTCCATTGTATCCCTTCCTTGGAGGACTATCCCACTTAATACTCCTACTTAGCAAGTTGATGACTGGGTAAACTGCAAGGCAAACTGCAAGTTGGAGTCCCCTAGGTAGCTAAGTTGGTTTGTAGCTCCACCAAGTATACTTTAAGGTAATTACACCTATAGTTAATGGGGTGGTATATCAACCAACCTATACCCTGGGGTAAACTAACATAGCTGTGGAAAATCATTGGTTTTCCACATTGTTCTGTAGGTTTACCCTAGGATAACGGAGGGCGCCACCCTGTAACGCCTGGAAAGTTCGGGGGACACTCCATCTGTCGTAGCTCGATGTCATCAGTGATGACCAGCACTCGCCCTGTGCCAGGATCCAAATGGTGGCCCGTTGGTAGGGTTTCACCAACAAGAATGACTGGTTGGGGGTTGACCTACCCCTCTGAAAAATATTCAGATGGGAGGATTATCCCATATATTATGGAAAAATAAAAAATGTTCCAAACCACCAACAAGAATGAGGCTATTCAACATTTTGGACATGATTTTCATCACCTGAAGATTCAACGGAGTGGTGCAGGATAAATTTTGATCCCCGGGATCCTTCTGAGCTATGACCATGGATCAAAACCCGATCAGTACCAGTTCAAAGTAGCTGCTGTTTCGGGAGATTTGATAATTCATTCCCCCCATGGTACAATAGAGCGATTCCTATCCTGATTTCAATATCTTCAATATCTTCGATCCATTTGGGTCCCCATTTCGGTCCCAACAGCTCATGTTTTCCCGTCCTGGCGCTTCTGCCCTGCCATCAATAGGGTCAATAGGGTGGGGAACATCATCTATACATGGGGAATCATGGATATACTTGGATCTGTCAACAAGAATATGTAAGGTATACATAATGTATATTATATACCTCAATAATTGGTGACTTTGATATGTTAATAGGGAAATCATCATAAATCAGTGGATTGAGTTTGGAACAACCCAAATGCAAATCAGGAGATACAACAGAGATATTGAATAAAGACTGCGATGCATCCAGCTCAAGTGGAGAACAGTTGGAGATGACCAAGATTGGCATCACGGGTGGTACCCAGCTTTTAACCTCTACACAAATGCGTTGATGACCAAGAAACAGTGAAATCGCATCTGTGGTCGTGAGTTTTTTTTGTTTCGGACATGGTGAACATGATTCATTCAACCTGTGATACCTATATTGACTGCAAAGAGCGCAGTCTACTTTCGTCCCTGCTTCACCATCACCCTAAACTGACAGAGTTTTGCCATCGTCAGCAGGTTAACATCGAAGTCCAAAGGTTTGAGAAACCATCGACAAATCAGCAGTTTACTTCGTTCCCAGGTAAAAATACCTGATCCAATCACCATTTCAGCTATTAAACTTAAAACCATTCAATTCAAGCCACACCACCATATCTTATAGATGTTTTATGGTGGTTAAACCATGTTAAACCCCTTTAAAAACGGCGTGGCATGGATCTGCATTCGTTAAAGTCAACTTCCCATCCATTTCTTTCTCGCTTCCAAGCTGCGAGTCTTGCCTGGGGATTGACAGACGGGGTGGGGATTGTTTTCACTAAGTCATATGGAGGTTTCCTGAAAATGATGGTACCTAAAATGGATGGTTTATAAGGGAAAATCCCTTTAAAATAGATGATTTCGGGGTACCCCGATTTTAGGAAACCTCCACATGAAGTAAGGGGAAACCTATACTGTAAATACTAGGTCAAATATGGATTATTTTAATGGGGAATCTATCAAACCAACTAGGCTTAATCAATTTTGATTATATATGGTTTATTTTGATATGGGAAACTGTCAACCAACTAGGTTTAATCACTTTCAATTATGGGTTATTTCAATATGGGAAACTATTAGGTTACCCAACTCCTATTCATGAGCTGAGATGGGATTGGAAAGGGGTATTTTTGATGGCCCAGCTCTCCTTGCAAGAACAACGTTCGAGTTCCTTCTCCCTACATTGATTGGTAACATACCCGTTGGAGATATGATGAGAGTGTCCAGAACTGGGCACTCCAACCAGATGGATTCTCTGGCATCCCCTATGGAGACACCAACATAGTCCAATGTTTGCTGGTTACATCCCCATGTTCGGCTTCCCGTTGAGAATGGGTATCTCAGTTCAAGCCGTCCCGGTGCCCATCAAGTAGAGGTACATTCTGTGTGTATACATTAAACAAATTTAAAAAATGTGCACAATTATTTGTTTGCATATATTACGTACATATTATTGTAATTTATTGCATGTCTGTATATACTATATACGTAACATGTACCCTGATCGTGTGTTTACGCAAAAAAAAACTTGTCACCAAGCCACCAGATCTTGGCGAAGTCAAGGACCTTCAACGATGCAAGGGAGATGTGAAAGTCGCGAGCTCTTGCCTGTGAGCATTGGATGATTGGGGACGTTTTCAGAGTGATTTAAATCGGGTGCCGCACAGCCCTGAACATGAAAATACATGGTAAATACCTGGTAAATAGGTGATCGTCCACATTCACCTGGGCGGCAACCAGGTAAAATGGGTCAATACCAGGTAGTATTGGTTTTGACCCATCCCGACATGGGAATCTCAACCAAAAACATCACTTCCAGAAGTTCCTCTTCAATTTTTTCCCCGTATATTTGTGAATATCACCAATTAAAGATTAGGAAGCACATGGAAGCACTATTCACTAAATGGAGATGTTAATCAGCAAAAATCGGAATATCACCACCAGCAGGGGATGTACCCAGCAAAGAACCAAGGTTTTTTCACCAGCAGGAATGGGTAGATTAACCCGGAATCTATCAGCTGATGCGCTTGGTGGTCTTGCTTGGCAGGACAACTACAAGTACACACGACTTTTGACTCAGCGATGGATCAATACCTAAGCCACCAGTCAGGCTGTCAGGATGAACATCCAGAACCACCACCTTTTCGGTGTAACTTCACCAGGTCAAACTGCTTTGGTTCCCACGTCGGGGCAGATCTTCTTGCTGAGTCCCATGGCGACTCTTCGGCCAGAAATGAGGATCGTCGGGTGCTGGGAATTTCTCAGAATGAAATTTTGACGCCTCTTTAGACATATCCGTGAAATGGACAGGACCAGCTGCTTTGATTTCAACAATTAATTCAACAGATTTCCTGGTTGGTGGTTTCAACCCCTCTGAAAAATATGAAAGTCAATGGGACGGATTATCCCATATAATTATGGAAAAAATAAAAAACATGTTCCAAACCACCAACAAGAATGAGGCTATTCAACATTTTGATACATTTTGGACATTATTTTCATCAATAGAAAATTAATTCAATAGATTTCAATAGAAACAATAGCAGCTCCGCAAATAACATGCGCTTTCCAGCCTCCATGGGTTTAGTCACGTGCACCAAGGTCTCATGTGAGATGCTCGCATCACAAACCTGATGGATGCGGGAGACCCATGGGGTTCAGCTGGGTTCGAGAATTGGGTGAGACCTTCGTTTAAATTCCGAATCATATGGAGAGGATGAACATGATGATGATGATGATGATGATGATGATGGCAATATTAGGAATATGAGCAATATGAGTAATATGAGTAATATGAATAATATGGAATTACGTGCACCAGGGTAGCCCATTTTCAGACAAACCCAGTTGTCGGGTCCTTGAAAGAAACATGCAAGCATAACCTTTTTTTTTTGGATGGGTCTTTGGATGTCTTTGGGGTATCCTGTAAATAGACTGGATAAATCAATCTTGATCACATCATACTGAATCATACTAATGAATGTGGGATCCACAAGAATAAAGCTTCCCCAGGTACCAAGTCTTTGTGGGCCATTTGACGCGACTATAAGTCATCCCAAGTACCTGGCAGATCTAGATCCAAAACGCTTTCGATTTGGGGGGATTCAGTATATTGGATCATATTGGATCATATATATTTCAATATCATAGATACCTCATGGATCCAATATATATATATATATATATTCGGACTGTCACCAATATCATAGTAACCTCATTGGTGACATCTCCGTCGATCAAAAACCCACGTTTTCAGAAATGGACAGCGGTCTCGATGAATGGATGAGTGGATATGTGGATGGGATTGGATGGGTTCTTTAGATGACTAGGAAATTTTGCCAATACCCATCATATACCATCTGGTTATTTATCATAGCCATGGAAAATCACCATTTTTAATAGGTAAACCATCTATTTCGATTAGGGCCATTGAAAAACCATGGCATCCCCGGCTGTTTGGCTCGCCTCCAGGATTCCCCAAGCGATGCATTGCTGCAACAGCGAGTGCGGATCCTGGCAATGGATTGGTGGGAAATTTGAAACCGGAAAGCCCCATATTTTCCCGTAAATTTAAGGAAACCACCGGGAAAATCTACAGGACATTTTAATACATTTTACGGATCTACAGGAAAATCTAAGGAAAATCTATGGTTTCTGGTTTCGATTTTCCCGGTAAACCAATCCATTGACACTGGCTCTTGGTTTTTTCTCGCTAAAACATGATATTTACACAACGCATATGCCAAGAATGTGGCACAGGTGTGTACCAAAACTGAGTACAACATCGCTCCAAAAAAATTGGTTGGACTCATCTCTGCACCATGCCTTGCCAGAAATATGAGTCTGATAACATCTGATAGCTGATGGACCGCCTAAAAATGGCATAAACCCAACAAAGTCATCATGACATAATATCATAAATGGTTAGTAAACACTATCAGCCACTATCAACCACTAGCATCATTATTACCCATTATATATATATATATTCCAATCATACTCATTATTATATTAACCAATTAGATAGTCCATCCTAGTTATATAAACCCATTGCAATCATAATATATATATATACACATACGTATACATATAATATCATATAATTATATACACATATATACAGAACACTTATATTACTTATTGAATTATCCCCATCCCCACATCAGGGCATGCGAAAAAGAGACCTGGGCCACGTAACGGGCCATCTCCGTTCGAAGCAAAGGATCATCGCGGCGCTGGTCCAACTCCTGTGATCCCGAAATCCTGATGGATCTCCCGAGAGATATTCATCATATCATTAATAGTGATTAATGGTGATTAGTAGTGATTAATGATGATTAATGGTGATTAATGATGATTAATGGTGATTAATAGTGATTACCCTCTGGTAAACTAACAGAACTATGGAAAGATCCACCATTTTCAATGGGTAAATCCAGTATAAATGGCCATTTTCTATAGCTATGTTAAATTACCAGAGGGTAATGGTGATTAATAGTGATTACTGATGGTTATATAATGATGGTTAATTATCTGGTTGGTGGTTGACCTACCCCTCCGAAAAATGATGGACTTCGTCAGTTGGGATGATGACATTCCCAATATGATGGGAAAGTCATAAAAGCCATGTTCCACACCACCAACCAGCTTGTATCCCAACGTCACAATACGTCACAATATGTCACAACCATTCACAACCACATATCATCAAATAATCACATTTTGTTGAATCATCTATCATGATTATTCATGCTTGTTGAATCTGAGAACTGTGGCATCAGCAAAGACCATCAAAAAACGAGCCCGGCCTGTCCTCAATACGAACGTTATGAAATGTTATGAACATCTTGGATTAGCAATGGCAATGGAACCATGGAGAAATTCTTCCACTATGCGCCACTCATGGGTTGTAGTGGTCCATGGCATCCAGATCCCAGTGATCATGTCGGGGGCACCCCAACTCCACAAATGCTTTGACTCAACACTAAAAAGATAGACAAGTATGACAAGTCATTAATATAGTGATTAATCGTGATTAATATAGTGATTAATAATAGTGATTTACATTTATAATTGTTTTAGAATTGGAGTTTGCCACCTGAGCATCTCTTTTGGAGGTTACTATAAGTTCATAAAAATCGTTAAACATCCATATTTTCTTCTCCTTGAATCCTAGCCCCACCTGCATGACCTCCTTTGTGAGCAAGATGGGGAAGGTCTCTCCCTCCTGACACAGCTTCCCATCGCCCATCAGCCCATCAGAAAATCAATGTTTTGCTGGATAAACACATGTGACTTTCTAGTGACTAAACAAACCCTCAATTGGGGCTTCGGAAAAGTCAATCCAATTCAAATCAAATTATATCATAAATGATAATAATAATACACCAATTTTCAAACATCTTTGCCATACAAATCTGCCGGCTCAGACACTACTTCACCATTCAACAATTGCACCACTTACCGATTCCAGCTACGTCCTGCACGGGATTCACCCAATAGGGTGGTTGCTTGTCACTGTTGTCAGGTGGATTGCATTTCCTTAGTCCATGGGGCGTGCCCCCAAACAACGGATGGGGTTACTGCGAAACAATGACCAACAACTGTGGTCCCCAGGTCTCAATGTTTGACACGTGGCAATATAGGGTAACAATATATCGTTGTGCGAAAAAAATATGTTGAGACTGACATACAAATAATATCAACTCAAATAATGAATATTGATGCTTAAACATCTTGTCGTCTTTCCAACATGGCCCTTCACATGGCAAGACCACCTGAAATTACCCTGCAAGTACATGCGAAGGCTGGAATGTGAAAAGATCAAGCACAGCAGAACATGTGTTTCAATCCAATGAACACAACACCAGTTGGGTTGCTTGATGTCCTTCTTGCTTTCGTGGATAACGAGGACAGAAACAGTTTCACTGGGTGAAGATGGACATCTGACTATCATCTTCAGTTCATCCAGTTTCACATAATGAGCAAACGCGCCTCAACAAAAAGGGAATTGAAGACATAAACATATATATATATTATATTATATTATATTATATTATATATTATATATTATATATTATATATTATATATTATATATTATATATTAATATATATTATAATATTCCATTGAAACTGGCCATCTTTAGGTTCCATCTTCAGTTTTCACTTTAGTTTTTGTTTGCCTGGCTGTAGCCCAACATTGTAACATGAGCAAGCATCATATGTCCAGAGACTGCCAAGTTCAGAAGCCCCTGGAGCCGGATCAAACCATCCTGTGCCGCAGGTTCCCATCCCTGAACGCCATGGGGCCCATCCCAATGATGCGTGGGATCCGTTGGGATATTGATATGTTGGGATTGAACAAGCCTCAAATAGGAATTGTTTACAATGCATATACAGTGCATTTATGTGACTTTAGGTTTACCATATTACTTGATTCGATTTCATTAACACACGCTTGATTCTACATTTTAATATATGTATGTTGTTTTGAGACATGGCCCAAGCGTGGCAGTGACATGGGTCTGGCTGAAAATAAGGCATTCCTAAATGCACTGGTCAATCATAATGTTCCCAATGAAATTGGCATTTTGGGGGTATACCATGTTTTCAGGCAAACCCAACTTATGATATGGTTGGTTATGTATACAATTAACACTCCTTATATCCATGATTCACCGATCCCGTTTTACATAGGCTGATTCACTATTCATCATCATATCCCATTACAATCCTCATATAATGAAATCACATTTATTAGGACCATTAGGATGAAATCTGATTTAATGATTCACTATTCATAATCACATCTATGGTGGTTACAATCCTCATTCTACATCCCTTTTAAAATCACTATTCGTTCACCCTTCAACAGCAGACCCTTTTTTTCGAACCGCCGCGCCTCCCGGGTGATCATTTGGTGCAAGGTGCCAGCATCCACAAATCTCAGCGGAGAATCGAATTGAATGGGGTGATAAAAAAAACACAGCGATGTTTCATGGCGCCATTGATCATTAATGACATGAGATGTTGATACATAAATTCATACATATATTGATACATATTTTGAACCCTTTGAAAACATGTGAAACTCATGATTTGGATTGATTTGGAACTGAAGGAAGACAACTTGATTCACTGCTTCATGCTGCAACAATCACGTTTGATATCACCGTTTCACAATTTTTAATGGCCATCTCAAAGTCATCGAGTTGTAGCGACTGCTGCCGGGTCGCATGAAGAACGGAATCTCCTGGCGGTCTAACGGCTGTGCTTGGGATGATTTCGTATGGTCAAAGAGTACCAGGGAAAGTCACTAAAACATGACTCAAGGATCTGAGAAACCAGGCTTTGTTCCATGTTTTCCTTGTATAAATATATATGTATAAATATGTATAAATCTTTTTCTTCACCAAACTCCAGCTGTCAAAAAAGGCTGCTCCAGCGACACCCAACCGAGACGGCCTCTGTCTCTTGCACTTGCATGGGTGCCGGCACACGGCCCTGGTGGCTGGTCATGATACTGTCAGGAATCCAGGCCCCCAAAATGTCTCGACCTGTTGAGGTGATGCCTCCGTTCATGTTCCCAAAACCGCCATCTTAGCCGTGCTCCGATTCCCCTTCCTGAAATTCGAATAGGGTCTAAGTTTCAATCCATTCAGGGCTTGGTTCATCAGACTCCACCAGATTGGCAATGTATCAATTTGTCATCTCCGAACAAATGTCACTCCAGGTTCCGGCCTGCGGACTCTGCATGGGTGTGGAAGACAAAAGAGGAGCTTTCTCTCTGGTTGGAGACATGATGCTGCCTGGCAGATGGAGTTTTCACAGCAGTCTGACTGGTCATTGCTTCAACGATATGGGCTGCTTATACCTTGCCAAACAAAAACTCTGCTGTACAATGGGCAGTAGAATAGGCACATCTCACTTGACATTATGAACATATGCCTGCAATTACCTATACCTGTTGCTTAGAATGGTCTGTATGTCAAAGTTGGGAAACTCAACCGATCTCAATGTACCCTTGGTACCCTCCATGCAAAACTCTTTCTGAGATCTTGTCATTTGTCAATATAAGCAACACATCGCCAGCAAAACGTGAACTTGATAGACCGACATGTTCTACATATTTATATATTTCTATAGCATACGGATTTCGATCTCCTTACCGGAGCCATCCCCCCTTGATACACCGACAAAGCGAAATTCAGGCCGGATTCATTTTCAGTCATCCCTACTGATTGGACAGTGTGTACACCCGTATGTATGGCAAGACAGAAAAAACACAGTGCAAGTGCAACTAACTTACCCTCTGGTAAACTAACATAACTATGGAAAAACACCATTTTTAATGAGAAAATCCACTATAAATAGCCATTTTCAATAGCTATGTTAAATTACCAGAGGGTACCCTTCAGTGGCTAGAAAAACTACCCTAAATCTTAAACGCAGTTTGACTAAATGAAATGCAACGGATGGTTGCCAAATACCCATTTGGTGACTTGGTGACACTCGGTTTAAAAAAACACATTCATTATTTCAACAAGTCAAGCAGTCAAAACCAAAAGAGTCAAATACCAGCTTATTAAAGTTCACTGACATGTTTAATCCCAGTTTATGGTGATTCCTCAGTTTTTCAACGAACCTTCACCAGTCTACCCAACCCATCACACCATCACCACACCTTTGTCGCCGATTGGGGAGGTACTCAATACCGGAGAAATCGGAGACTGCTTGGCCCTAGATCCATGGATATCCATGGTGAACGTCCAAGAATAGCTGGCTTTTTCGGGATGTTCATCTCTATGGATCAATATGGTACCAACATGCTTTTGACCCCAGAATTGCATAGAAAAATGGGGAAGATGGTGCAGGAATTGCTGCTTGGATGTGAACCTGGTGGTTGTACGACCCATGAAAATGATGAACATTTATGAAACTGGGTGGTATGATGGGATACCAAAAATCGGGATAGTAACCAACCAATATTGTCCACAGCGTTGATTCCCGACTGGATCCAGATTCAAGTGTTCAGTCCTGGGGGCATCTCTTCGGAGTCAATTCTGGAGCGCAGAGTGAAGCTGAATGATGTCAATCTCATCTGGTTTGGTGGTTTTAATCATCTTGAAAAATATTAGTCAATGGGAAGGATTATCCCATATATTATCATATATTATGGGAAAATATAAAATGTTCCAAACCACCAACCAGCCATAGTTTGCCCTACTAGAATAAACTATCAAGTGGTCAATTTGAGGCGAATGTTTCCCTTTCTTGCTGTTGATGTTACCCACATGCATGTCTGACGCTACGCGCCCATTTGTTGTTGGTTGGTATCCCCACTTTTTGTTGATTCTACCTGTGTCGACTGTTGACTAGGTTACCATTTTGTTGTTGCTTACATAACTATAATCGGCCTATTATCATCCAATCAAGGTCCATCCCCCAGCTGGCAGATTCGTGTCCTGGTAAACTTGGGGACTTTCCGGCCAAGTTTGTTTGTAAGACTGCACCCCAGCTTGTTGCTGATGTCCAATCTTTATACCAGATAAATCTCTGAATTCTTTCCCCCAGTTTTTTTTAAAATGTGTTCTTCCTGTTTTTCAGTTCAAGTTATCCCCAAAGTGTAGCTGATGCGATCACCCTGGTAGAGTGTGTTGGATCTATTCAGGGATTAATTCAACCATGCAAAATCCCTAGTTTTGGATGATTAAACCAAATCTCTATTTTTTTTTGATGCTTCACTAGTTAAATCGCAGTTGGTTGATGGCTAAATCACCATCTTCTGGGATTCTCTCTGAATCTTCACTAAGGCGCATGGGCTGCGCGATTGACGTTGGATTCAATGGCATTGGCTGCGGCCGTGGTCGCATGGGCGCCGGTGGAGGCGGTGGATGATGCACGGGCACAGGCCTAAGGATGAAGCATTGCGGTGAGGTCAAGCTTCCCTGAGACATGTGAATTTAAGCATCAAACAATTGCAAACATATACACAAATGTAGGTTTTATCATCAACAAATGCTATTCTAATCATCAAGAAATTGCGAGTTAACCACAGTTAACCATCAAAAGTTGGGATTTAGCCTTAAGAAAACATAGGAATTTAACCATCAAACAGAAGGGGATAAATCACCAACCAGACTGGGATTTCAAACATCAAACCTGCAGATTTCAACAGCAAAATCATCGGGAGATCAGGATTGTCTCTGCGGATAAGAATTTCTGCACAAACCTGGCATTTTGAACGATCTTTAGGACATGTTGCCACTGTTTAGGGACAGTGCAAGGCCTGAGGAAGATTAGCATGGCCCTGCGCAAGGAAGACACAGG
>Ga0126342_10019137_pt1 | contig 11670 bp, 9 predicted proteins | sample Cyp1metagenome_FD_92528 | JGI IMG/M metagenome (GOLD analysis project Ga0126342, IMG submission 92528) | Coral microbial communities from Lord Howe Island, Old Settlement Bay, Australia - Cyphastrea 1 metagenome | ecosystem: Host-associated > Invertebrates > Cnidaria > Coral ... | reverse complement strand
CTCTTAGCAAACCTACACTTCTGATACTCCAAAATGTAACCCCTCTCAGGAAATCAGCGCCCTGATCTCCCAACCTCTCTCATGAACATGTCTTTTGTCCTGCGCCTGCCACGGAAAATGCGTTTTTGCAGATCATCTGCAAATGTCCCATGCCTGCCATCTTTTGTCGAAATGCCGCAAAACACTCATGTTTTGCACACTTTTGACAAGATCCACGATCTCGTGCGCTTGCCACGCGAAACGACATCTGAACCTCCAAAAGTGGTCCGGACCCCTGGTGTTTTTAACATTTTGACTTCGAAATGTGCTTCGCGCCACAACGGCGTGCACTTTTTCGACATTTCAACTTCCAAAAGTGGTCCGAACATGGTGTGTTTTGTACATTGTGACTTGGAAATGTGCTTCGCGCCACAACGGCGTGCAATTTTTCATTTATCATCTGGCCAGCTGGCTCCGCACCCGCCGCTTTAGCGAGCCTACTTTTCGACCCTCCGGAGTCCCAAATCATTGGAAAAACAAAGTGTTTTGCGACTTTCCTACCTTTTCGCGCATCTGCATTTTCTTTCTTCTTAATTACTCTTTCTCTTCTACTCTTCTTTCTTCTAATCTATCTCTTCTCTCTGCCTCTTCCCTGCTCTGCTTTTCATCTGTCCATATTGTCGGAAGTTTGACTTCTAAACTTCCTTCGGCTATGTTGATAGATGTCTTGTTTGGTGTTTTCTTGCTGGAGAAAAGAAACCACATGAACCGCCCCAGTGGTTGGATCTGAGCTTCCAAAAAAGAGCAACCATAAAATTTTAGCAGTTTCATTTTTTCATTTCAATTTCTTTTCATCGTCTTCAATACTTCTGCTTCGTCAGCTTCTGACAGGAACTGAATCTAAGGTTCCAAAAGTAACTGCAAAAATAATGCCTGCCAACAAAAAAACGCGAAGGCTTTTTTCATAGAATGTAGTAAACGCCAAGGCACCCTTCGCAGTAAAACCCACCTGCGTAGGCGTCGCCCCTTGTGGTGTATAGCCGCCAAGCACCCAAAAAAACAACATTCAAATGGCAATTTTAATACTGTAGGGATAGTGATGATTGATCAATGAATTTGGGTCAACGGAAATGTGAACAATAGCTGAGGCTCCGCCTCAAGCTCTGGATTGAGGTCTGCCAGGCGCTTAGTTGTACCAATAAACCTTAGGCGGGCGACGAATTGGATGAGGGAAGACATTGTAGCCGCCAAAAAGATGCAGAAAAGTAAAATCTGAATCTAAAACAATGATAAATCACAGTTCTACCTTTCTGTGTAAACCTGTAGTTATCAAGCACCTTGCCTGGTTAAATGCCATCCACATTAAATCCAATGTCCCGTTTAGTCCCAATAAACGCTTATAATAGTTGGTCTAAGCACGATAGAACCATAACATTTCACCCAGAAAATGCTGATATTCGCATGAATGTCCCCAATATATCACCTTGTTTGATTCAACAGCGAAGCCGATTTGCAAGCACCAAGGATCAGATCCAGCACCCAGATCGCCTTTGGCGACATGTTGCAAAGCGATGAACACGGCGGAAAAGAGGGTTGAAAAAAAGGGTGTTCATGCGACGAAATATGTAAGTGATTACATTTTTTTTTAAAGATTTCAGGATATTTCCTGGAATTTTCAGGCGGGTTTCACCACCACATTGGACACCACCGCATTAACCTCAATTGGCAGCAAGCCAAATGGTAAGAACACAACACTCTGTCATGGACACCTTGACGAAGCAATTCCACTGCGATCTGCAATCACGGCCTTGCACAATCACTGCCGTGCAATTCACAGTCATGATGTGTTGTGATGTATTGTTGTGGTGATGACTCTCTTCACATCTCTACTCTCTTCACTTCGCTGCTCCCTCTTCATTTTGAAAATCCGTCAAGCGGAGTTTAGGCTTCAAAACTTCCTTTGACAAGTAGGTCTCAACTTAAAGCTATGGCTAGAGCTAGAACTAGATTTCAACCTAAAGCTAGAACAACATCAAACCATTGGCTAGATTTCAATCTCAAACCAAAACAAGTTAGAACTAGGGAATTATTTCTAGAAGTAATTGAAGAAGAAGGTGAAATTATAACACAAACTAAGCCTTGAGATATTGTAGAGTTGAGACTCAACCCAAGGTGAGCAGTACCAAGCCTCAACCGAAAGGCTATACCCAGCCGGAGCAAGGCAAGCAAAGCAAATTCCCCGCAGAAACAATGTATAGGTGAAACTAAAACTGTCACAAGACGTATCACAAGAACATCCACAAATCCGCGTCGGCTTGCGCCGGCGGTTTTTATGATATTTTTTGGGAGGTGAACATCCATAACTACCATAACTGCCAGCAATTTGGGTGGCTTCAAACCAGGCGATTCTATCATCGCTGCTGGTTGGTGGTTTCAAACATGGCTGGATTATTTTCCATAAAAAATATATATATATACATATATATATATATATGGGATGTCATTTTTTGCCATTGACGAACGCCATGATTTTTCAAGATGGCAACAAAAACCACCAAACAGTTAAAAATACTAGGTAAATAATGGTTGATGGAAATTAACTATCACTATTTAATGGTTAAAATGGCAACTTTTAACCACCTGGTGCAGTTTTCATTTTTTGACGTCCACCGTTTTTTGGCGGTTTCAGGCACTGGATTGAACCACTGGTGGCAACTTTACAACACCCTGCGAGCCATTGCGCCTGAGCGAACCGTTGGGTGCCGGTGGGACGGTGGGGGACCGGGGGAAACTGAACCGACAGCGAGGCGAAATGGTCGCCAATCAATATGGAAATTTCTGAAAATACCACCAGATCCAAAATTAAAGCGTTGTAAACCCATGGTTTTGGGGATGCTCCATGTGCGTCCATGTGAAAAAGACATAAAAAGGCCCCATATGTATTTGTTTTCTTTTCAGGTTCGAAAATCATGAAATTTTTGGCATCGCCTTCTCACTTTCTGACGGCAGTTTCTCAGGTCAAAACATGTGGCCAGAAAACTTCAGAGACTTGGCCGCATGGATGACAAGAACATCAGGAACCTCCTGTGAGATGCACCAGCGCTAGGTCCCTTAACCTTTTAGATCCTTCTAGCCTTTGCCAATATGGGTTAATCATGGGGGGAAAAAGGGGATACCTATGGAATATAATGGAAGATTGCGAAATAGTTGGTTGAATGAATGATGAATTTTAGCCTTTGATGTCATCAAACATGGCTGGAAAAAAACCGAACTAGATTCCTAGATGGACATTTAAATGGGATTTGCCATGGAAAACCATCGAACTAAATGGGGGATTTGCACACAGCCTTCGTGCTGCACTTGAGCACTGGACTCCATAGATGCACTCAGATGCACTCAGGACATCTTGAGAGCAGGGGATACCTTCTGCTTTCTCGAAATGACTGGCTAGCCGATCCCGGCCAACGCATTCTCTTTGATGCTGGTGTGACCTGATTGCATCCGACTGTTTTGGATCACCCAGTAGCGCAACATACCAAGGAAAAACCCCAAAACATAGAAAAACATAGTGATGAAGACCAAAACACCTGGGGCATCATCACAAACATCCAATTGTGAAGTTTCAAGTACTGTAGTTAGCTTGGAGTTACAGTTCATTGATTTTTGTGTCAGGTGAGCACCTACAAAAACTCCACGAGTTGGCTATTTCAATCCTACAGCAGGCGGAGCTTGTGCTCCTGGGGCGGTAGTTGTGAAGAGACTTGCAAGAATAGGATACCCCAATTTATTGCCTTTAAGTCATGCAAAGAATGAGATTCTATATTCTAAACCATCGAAGGTTGGTTCGTTTCCAGATGGGGATGGGTCAAACCCTATCACACCATATTTTGAAGGGACGAACATCCATAACAGCCATCATTTTCCCATGTTTTTCCCATGGTTCACCAGGCCCATAGCCAGATAACTGATGAGAATCCAGCGGTTTCTGGCAGGAATGGCATTGTTTTTGATCGCATCTTCGGCTGGGAACCTGTGTCACAATCAAGTCTTCAGCCAGAGGAAAGAAAGAGGTTTGATGTGGGAACCCACCAAAAAAACTATATATATAGATAGATTTAATGATATATATATATATATATATGTATAATGATATATACATAACTATATATATATATATATTATATAATACAGTAATAATACAGTAATATATATATATATACACACCATTTGGGCAGACAGTGGGTTTACCACATTAACAGTAGAAGTGGAGCAGCCCCTTCTCCAGGGTCGGGTCCCCAAGGTTCCTGGCATTCCCAAGTTCTCAGTACTTCTCTATGGTCCTCTAAAGAAATATTGCAAGGCTCGTGGACTCAAAGGAACCCAGTAACTTCAGGAACCCGTATGGACACTTAATGACACTTATATTTTGTCTATTATGGGGAAAACAATGTTTGACATGTTTTGCCCGTAACGACGTTTTTTTGTTCGATTCAAATGCGTATTTGAGTTTTCGATTGAGGGTTGTTCTCTTGCTTTGTCAGCCCTGGGTTCCGATAGAGTAACTTCAGACCAAAATGGGACAAATTGGGAGTCATGATAGGGGGTCCAAATCCTTCCCCAAATGCTGCTATATTTGCCACCAAAGTTGTGTGCATCCATAGAACCTCAATAACCATATTTCAACATACTGGCCCAAATATTGCCTCTACATAAGAAACATAAGAAACTCAGACTTTCGGAACCAGTCCGATATTTCAGGAAAACAGTTGCAGAGACAAGACACATTGCCTTTATGGTTTTCCCGGAAGATAGTTACACAAGGTTCTGAGTTTCTGGCACTCTGTGTCTGTATCTTTCCTCCAGCCATTAAAATGGCCTGTGGTTCAGTAGAGTTTCCAAGCTTTATAAACAGTTGAAGGCTGCCCAAGTTTGCCAGACGAAGGTTCCAAGGTTCCCCGAAGTGTCCCAAACATTATGAAGTTCCAAATTTCTTGGTTTTATTTCCAAGGTACTTGGATTGTAACAATTGTAGCTTACCTAGAACGGTGTCGATCTCTCATCCGTTCACTCATGTTTTCTCTCATTAAATGCTTCAACTTCTTGCACTCACTCTCACCATTTCTTGGCAAACATTTCTCTGTCCGGAATGTTTGACACATGGTTCTCAGCGGCCCTTCTTTCATCAGGTAGAGAATATCACATCATCTTAAGACATCTTAAGATCTTGTAAGGAAGTCCTTGGCTGCCTTTTTGCAGGTACCATGTCTCGCAATCGAAGACTGATTGGTTGCGTATTGGTCCATGTTGTTCATTTTGGTCGCTGGAAAAGAGCAAACAAGTCCTTAGAAGCGGTTGCCCAGTCTACATTATAATTTCGGGAATTCCTTCGCGAACCATTTCGGATAATTCCAATAATCGGCTGTGGGGACCTTAGAACGGTCAAATTGCTGCATCGTCGTGCATGGTAAAACTGACAAGTAACTCTTTCCTTGGGCATGGTACTATATAAAGTAAAAGTGCTCAAAATGAAAATAATGTTGTAAACCCAATAATGAAGCTACCACTTGATGACCACTTGGGGATAGTCTTTGCAACCTATTTATGGTGATTTTGGGGGTGATTTATGACATTGGGTTTACGTTTATGTTTTACTTGTCTCCCCTTTTAGTGTGAATCAGGTCCAACCTCATCCAATTTGGACTTCAGCACCATTTTACCATGCTACCTTTTTACGCTAAAATACTGCTTGTATAGATCCAGATTTGTACTTTCACAATTTTGCTGCTTAGTATGGTGAGCTGGACCTTCTATCAGAAACAATTTCCACGATCCGGCTAAGCGGACCTTCATTGCTCAAGTTTTTGGGCAGGCTGGCTTTTGCTGGTAAAAATGCTACCATTGATCCATAGCTGATTTTGGAAAAGTGCTCTTCCCGATTTTCGTTGATTCCTGTATTTTGCACTAGTCTTTCAATGTCCTTTGGGGCGGTCTTCGGTTGGAATCGTTAGGCAATCTCAGGCATGTTTGCCAAGACAACTTTGGAGTTTCATTGGCTGGGGCTCTTGGCAAGTGTTTTTCACCAGTTTTATACTGATTGCTTTTCGGAAACTCTGACGCTGCTATTTTGGCGAGGAATCTCCTGGCTTTTTGGGTGTATCATGCCGAAGGGGCAGGTTGTAGCACGATGTCAGTATGAATTCCTGGCTCCCTGAGGAAATGCAGCTGGAGGGTCACGAGCAGATCCCTTTACATGTTTTACAGCAATCAAGCTTCTCCACTGATCCCGTCCCCAGTCAGCCATTGGTTTTGACAGATTCACGTGCCCATAGGACCAGTCATGCTGGATTGAGAGGATGGGAAAGCATGGAAAGCATTGGAACACTGATCAATTCCTTACTGCGGGCTTGAGGATCAAAGAATGACACGCCCAAACATACCGGCAAGGATCCTTTAGGTTTGGCATGAAAGAAGAGGCGTTTTGTGTCACGACTTTTCAGAGTAGCTTTTGTTCTAGTTTTGAAATGTCGTTACCGGGGGCTTGCAGTGCAGGTCGCTCAACTGAGGTGGTGTCAACCAAAGACGGTCATTCAGCTACTGCGAACCCCGTGCAGCTCATTTCGCAACTGTGCCAGCCGGAGGATTTCTGTGTAGCTCGGCCATGAGATACATGGAGATGCTGCGGTTTGAAAGAAGCACCCGCAACAGAAGGGTAACAATTTGTCCCCACCATGGCAACAAGAAATATACTGGTTGGTGGTTTGGAACATGGCTTTTATTTTTCCATATATTGGGAATGTCATCATCCCATTTGACTATATTATATTTTTCAGAGGGGTAGGAGAACATGCTTTAATGGTATATGTTTTCGCATCACAGTCATAATCACTGAGTTTTTTACATCCAATGACGCCCTTTGCGCGTGTTCATTTTCGAGTTCCGTTGTGCTTCCGTTGTGCCAAAAGGTCTTCAAGTTGGACATCAACCGATCTGTCACCGAGAGAGAACTCGTTGATCAACTCCTGGAAGGTCCTGTCTCCCAAGGCACGGCGAAACAAGCGCCGTCTTTCAGATGGTTTTCGCTGCTGCAAGGAGTTACACATAAGAGATATAAAAAGGGATATGAAGAGTCTCTCCAGAGTTTGTGATGTTACGTTAATTTTCGATTGTCCAGTTGCTGTTTTTTTTGTGTCAGTTTCATCCCATATCTCAGTTTCCGTTGCGTCAGGACTCCTGGATGAGTTCTTTTGGAAAGACCAGGTCGAGATGCCTCACTTTGGCCACTCGATAGTGCTGTGAGTTTTTTGTGGAAAAATTACACGGAAGTTTCACAGATACACACCATGCAGGTGTTTGGGTTGCGGGTCAGCCCCCATCAACCAGCCAGGAAATAAGATATGTAGGACGGACTGCATGTAGAATATACGGATACAAGATGATCATGATGATACAAGTACATGCATACACGCACGCACACACACAAGTAAGTATGTGCATATAGATTTATACAAATATAATATGTATAGAATCAGTTAGAATGATAGAGACATAAATATGCCCAATTTTGAAGTGCACCAGCGTGCCCATGTTCTGTGCACTCAGGCCTCTCCGGCAGCGGATCCTTACAGCAGAGCTATCATCGTTTCCTAAGACTGCGAAACCATGGAGTTCGTGCTCACTCATGGCCCTGAGGTGTGTGTGTCAAAAAGCTTGGATTTATGGAAGTGTTGATGTTCTTCCCCTCCAAAAAGCAATTTCGATGGATTTTGATGCAGAGCCCCTTAGCCTCAGTGAACTTCGATGGGGATGAGATGGGAGGAGTCAAAATTTATGATGGAATGCTGGTGTAAGTTTCAATGGTACATGCTAAAGTACCCAGATAGATGAGTATGTCAAAACAACGAACTTTCCCTACATGTACCGGAACGGAAAGCAAGATATTCGCCTTTCTTTGGTTTTCGAGATAAGAGAAGCTATGACATGCCATTACGCTTTCTTTAGGATTTTGTTCTTAATGTATTTCGTGGACTATGGAAGAGATATGTGCAAGTAATGTCATGAAGAGTCATGAAGCAATGATAAGCAATTCAGACCCATCTTATCTGGATCTTCCACCACTCAACCTCAGGAAACCGGTACCAAAACAGACAAGTTTGGGAAATCCACTTGACAAGTTTGGGACTTCCGCTGGACGTATGCTTTTTTTGTTCCTTGAAATGCAAGTTAGAATTTGGCATGTTTTTCAGACCTTGCTCATAGGAAGAGCTTTCATGCTATTTTCAATCAACTTTAGAGCATCCTTATTTATTGACAACAATTTTGGGGTACCCTCTGGTAATTTAACATAGCTATGGAAAATCACAATTTTTAATGGGAAAACTCCCTATAAATGGCTAAATGGCCATTTTCAATAGCTATGTTAGTTTACCAGAGGTTAATCCAATAGCTTCCGGTGTCATCATGGCAGTGGGACATCCACCATTTAGTTCGATGATGTTCCAAACGCGTTCGCTAAACCTCTACAGGGATTGGAAAAAATTGCCACGTTTGATTACCCTTGCGTATATCAAATGAAATTTGGAAGGCAACATTTGGGAAGGCAAGTTGGAAGACTCATTTGACTCATAGAATACTATTCTTTGGGTAGTCCACAGCAATCTGACACTTTTTTTCTCATGCAATACCTATTTTTTACATGGAAATGGGCGGAATTCCCTTTAGGGTTTGAATATGTTTGAATCAGACTGTTTAGAAATAGTAATCTGTAATACTGTTTACTTTATTAGCTAAGGAAGGCATTACAGTTACAATAATTAATATAATTTTGATTCTGAGCATTGCACAGTTTAGCAATGTTTTCGTGTTACATTTTGCCAACGCACCAGGTACCCAAAGTCATCCCAAATCCAAAAGAAAACCATTCAATACAGACGGCAAAGGACGTCAACAAATAACAATAAATAAAGAATCAATATTAAACTATTCATCTACACACCGTTCTGATATGTATATATATATAAGTATATATAAGTATATATATAAGTATATATATATATGTAAGAGAGACCTTTCTGTACTATTTGACGGCCTTACTAATCTGCATTCTAAAGAAAATAAAGTAAATAAAGATTGATTTTCTTGATTTACTTTTTGAGGCTCCCGGAAAATAAAGAAAATACAGAAAATAAAGATTTATTCTCTTTATTTTCTTTATTTACTTTTTGAGGCTCCCGGAAAATAGAGAAAATAAGGAAAATAAAGATTTATTTTCTGTATTTTCTTTATTTACTTTTTGAGGCTCCTGGAAAATAAAGAAAATAAATCTTTATTTTATTTATTTTCTTTATTTACTTTTTGAGGCTCTTGGAAAATAAAGAAAATAAAGATTTATTTTCTTTATTTTCTTTATTAACTTTTCCAGGTGTCCAGCAGGATGAAAACTAAAGAAAATAAGGATTTATTTTCTTTTTTTTCTTTATTTACTTTTTGAGGCTCCCGGAAAATAAAGAAAATAAAGAAAATAAAGATTTATTTTCTTTATTTTATTTATTTACTTTTTGAGGCTCCTGGAAAATAAAGAAAATAAAGAAAATAAATCTTTATTTTCTTTATTTTCTTTTTTTTACTTTTTGAGGATTCTGGAAAATAAAGAAATTAAAGAAAATAAAGATTTATTCTCATTATTTTCTTTATTTACTTTTTGAGGCTCCTGGAAAGTAAAGAAAATAAATCTTTATTTTCTTTATTTTCTTTATTTACTTTTTGAGGCTTCCGGAAAATAAAGAAAGTAAAGATTTATTTTCTTTATTTTCTTTATTTTCTTTATTTACTTTTTGAGGCTCCCGGAAAATAAAGAAAATAAAGAAAATAAATCTTTATTTTCTTTATTTTCTTTATTTGCTTTTTGAGGCTCTTGGAAAATAAAGAAGATAAAGAAAATAAAGATTTATTTTCTTTATTTTCTTTATTTTCTTTATTAACTTTTCCAGGTGTCCAGCAGGATGAAAACTAAAGAAAATAAAGATTTATTTTCTTTATTTTCTTTATTTACTTTTTGAGGCTCCTGGAAAATAAGGAAAATAAAGAAAATAAATCTTTATTCTCTTTAATTTCCATCCTGCTGAACACCTCGAAAAGTTAATAAAGAAAATAAAGAAAATAAAGATTTATTTTCTTTATTTTCTTTATTTACTTTTTGAGGCTTCCGGAAAATAAAGAAAATAAAGAAAATAAATCTTTATTTTCTTGATTTTCTTTATTTACTTTTTGAGGCTCTTGGAAAATAAAGAAAATAAAGATTTATTTTCTTTATTTTCTTTATTTTCTTTATTAACTTTTCCAGGTGTCCAGCCGGATGAAATTATGGGAAAACATATATTTCCCTTATTATGTTTGTTATTTTTTTGAAGCGTTGGGAACATAAAGAAAATCAATAGTTTTGGCCCTTGCGCCTTTTTGTTGGTGGCCTTAGTGCCTTTGGTTTCCTTTATGTTTCTGGCCCTCGCGCCTTTCTGTTTCTGGCCCTCGCGCCCTTCTGTTTCTGGCCGTCCCGCCTTTCTGTTTCTGGCCCTCGCGCCTTTCTGTTTCTGGCCCTCGCGCCTTTATGTTTCTGGCCCTTGCGCCTGTTTCTGGCCCGTGCGCCTGTTCCTGGCCCTCGCGCCTGTTTCTGGCCCTTGCGCCTGTTTCTGGCCTTCGCGCCTTCTTGTTTCTGGCCCTGGCGCCTTCTTGTTTCTGGCCCTCGCGCCTTGCTTCTTCTGGCCCTCGCGCCTTTATGTTTCTGGCCCTCGCGCCTTTGTGTTTCTGGCCCTTGCGCCTGTTTCTGGCCCATGCGCCTGTTTCTGGCCCTCGCGCCTTGTTGCTTCTGGCCCTCGCGCCTTGCTTCTTCTGGCCCTCGCGCCTTGTTGCTCCTGGCCCTCGCGCCTTTGTGTTTCTGGCCCTCGCACCTTACTGTTTCTGTCCCTTGCGCCTGTCTCTGGCCCTCGCACCTTTGTGTTTCCGGCCCTCATGCCTTTATGTTTCTGGCCCTTGTGTCTGTTTCTGGCCCTCGCGCCTTCTTGTTTCTGGCCCTTGCGCCTTGCTTTTTCTGGCCCTCGCGCCTTGTTGCTTCTGGCCCTCGCGCCTTTGTGTTTCTGGCCCTCGCGCCTTTATGTTTCTGGCCCTTGGGCCTAAATGTTTCTGGCCTTTGCGCCTTCGCTTCTACACTTCGCGTCTTGGCTTCTGGCCTACGCGGCTCAGTTTCTTTGATTTCTGGTTTTCGAGCCTTTGCTTCTGACTTGTGACCATTTGTTTCTAGCCTTCGCGCCTTGCTTGGTTTCTGGCCTTTACGCCCTGACCTCCAGTGTCACGTTTTGTTTTCGGGGCTTGATGTCTTCTTCCCCACCTGCCAGTAAGAGTTATTGGATTTTATAACAGCTGTCCTTCTCCTTCTCCTCGTCGTCCTCGTCCTCGTCCTCGTCGCCAGCATATCGCAGTGGGCACTGCCGGACTTCATGTGCCAGCTCCAGATCGCAGTGGGCACTGCCGGGCTTCATGTGCCAGCTCCAGATCGCAGTGGGCACTGCCGGACTTCATGTGCCAGCTCCAGATCGCAGTGGGCACGGCCGGGCTTCATGTGCCAGCTCCAGATCGCAGTGGGCACTGCCGGGCTTCATGTGCCAGCTCCAGATCGCAGTGGGCACGGCCGGACTTCATGTG
>Ga0126342_10019136_pt1 | contig 11672 bp, 2 predicted proteins | sample Cyp1metagenome_FD_92528 | JGI IMG/M metagenome (GOLD analysis project Ga0126342, IMG submission 92528) | Coral microbial communities from Lord Howe Island, Old Settlement Bay, Australia - Cyphastrea 1 metagenome | ecosystem: Host-associated > Invertebrates > Cnidaria > Coral ... | reverse complement strand
CTCACACACAGTACAAAGGAGCTGTTTGCGAGGCCCTGCCTTGAAGAGGGCGTCTTTGTGCGAGATGCCGCTGCTCTGTTGCAGGTCGAAGGCTTCCCGATCCACCTCAGTCACGTAGCGACGCGAACGCTTCTGTGAGTGAACACGGTGTGTTTTGTGGACCCGCCCTGTGTTTTGTGGACCCGGCCTTCTGCTTCATGCGACCAAGCTGTTCTTTGTTGATGTTCTTATCCAATGTCTCCTGTCGCTAGGTTGGATTGCAGAGACGGTGACAAGCAGTGATGCTATAAGTGTGATTCAATGGTGCTCTGAGTCCCTCGACAAAGCAATGATGCTATGAGTGTGGTTCGCTGGTCCTCTGAATCCCTCGGCATAAACGAAGTCGCTCGTGGGAAAGGTTGGGCACTGAATTTAATTTCCTGTTGTTGCCTTGATAGTCGAACTCAAGCCCGTCGTCTGACGACTTCAACTTAGTGATCGAACCTGAATCTTGTTGTCGTGTTAATGCGCAGGAATCGGTATTTATCTATGAGTCTTTGTTTCTATGTATGTATGTATCTATGTTTGTTTGTTTTTATGCTCCTCTGCTTGTTGCACGTGAATGAGCAGTGTGAGAAGTATGGCGACCGATAATAGCTGCGGATAAGGAACGGAAGTTTCCTCGCTTCTACCTGGCAACAAAATCTGAGCAGCGTGCTGGGTTCCAGACCCGCTGCAAGTGCAATGGAGTCGGCTGAAGGAATCGCGCGGGCAATTGCCGGATGCTGCAACGGCTCCGGCGCGTGCTTTTATTGCACTCGGTGTAGCAACTGTGCCACAAAGATGGTGCAGCAAGCTATGCCTAGTATTTACTTCTCTTGCCTCGTATGTCTCAAACTGCCGTTTCACGGTTTGCCTTTTCAAAGTTCTGGCCGTCTGTCTTTGACTACTTACCAAGTAGCAACCATCCTTTCACCCCCCTGTTTACTGCTAACATTTTTTTCCACCCATCCAAGCAGGTAACCTGCCACCATTCTGGTTGCCTCATTGGGCAGCCTGTTCTGCCACCCTATCTGGAGCACGAGCCTCAATGTCACTCTGCGGATGAATTCTTCCGCGCGGGTCCTCCAGTTAATCTGTGGACCCTGCGGTTGCTCGGCTTCCGCTTCAGGCTCGGTCTCCGCCTCGCTCTCCGCTTCTGGCCTAACAGTTTCCTTCTTTTGTCTCGTAAAATATCACTTAGCGGACGGATGATTCCATCTGCGCCTTCACCCATTTCTAAATTTGCACGTCTATACACTTCTTGGTTTATGTTTGTTCGATCAATGTACTATACCAGTACGTTGTCAACATTTTCAGAATTGTCCTTAGACGTTTCAATTGAATCGTGTCCATTTTAGCTGCCGTAGCCTCTGTGGGCTGAAGTGCTTCTGCTTTGCACATGAGTTTTGAAAAACATACTGCATTGAACGCTTGAATTTTCCACTTGTTTGACACACGGGCTTGTTTCAGAACAGGTCCAGCTTCTTTACTATAGGCATTGTCTGTGAAATTTCAGTTTTGGGATCCACCCTTTTGTTGATTTGAGTTCCCAGGTATAGATGGTTTCGTCCACACTTTCTAAGAGTTGTTCATCAGCGAAAGTGATTTGGTTATTTCTATTGAACGTGACACACACGCATTTGTCTCTGTTCAGTTTTGCGTTGCAATATGTTGTAATACTCTGACTCTTCCTCGATATATCTCAAATATTCGTTCGCATTTTGGGATTTTTGTTGCCACTACTAGCGTGTCATCAGCGTACAGGGGTTCTTGAAATTTCATGTTGTTGACTGTCTTTCGGTAATGAGGATCATTGTTCTTGCGCTTCACATCGAGAAACAAACCGTTCATCGTCAAAATAAACAAAGAAAGGGACAAGGGCGGGCAGAATTACGAATTCTAGAGTGTTGTTTTTTTTCATTCACTTTCCTTATCGATGTGGACTGTCTTGAAGAAAGGATATTCGCATATAGAGCCCTGATGTTACTAATCAGTTTGCTGTCAAATTTCCTTCTTTCCAGTGATTCCACTAGTCTCAAGTGACTAATCTTGTCGAAGGCTCTCTCTCAATCTAAAAATATCAATAAATACATCTATCTATAATATATAATATATATATATATACAATAATATATATATATATTATTAAATATCTTTAAATATCAATAAATAAATAAATATATATATATTCCACCAACCAGATGGTGGATTTACCAGCAAACCATGCGATTGATTACCAAGCGGGCCCTTCTAAAGCGAGGTTTTTGGGCTTGGCGCCCTCATGGCGTCGAAAAATTGTGCCCACGGGAGTTGAGCAACGTATGTTTTTGTTCAACCCCATGTTCCCAATGAAATCCCTTATACCATGTTTGAAACGGTGAAATGAGGCTATTTATCTTTGAAATCTGCATGGCGAACAAAGTATGAAAAATCACCGTGTTATGGATTGAATCACCGACTTTTTTTCGGCCAAGCCCAGGTGACACTTCTGACAGCTGTGATTCGAATCCATTGTAGATATGGAAGACACCTGTATGCACATACAATCCCCTTGTGAATTGAGTGAAAGTGTTGGTGTGAGCAATTTTATAGTGATAAATCTAGTGATAAACCTGGAGACGTTGACCATCTTTTTGAAAATGCACCTGTAGAATCAGAGACGCCAGGGTATTTTCAAGTTGACAATCTCTATAGAATTGCTGTCACTGAGGTTGGGCATGAGCATCATTCTCCATAGAATAGCTGGCACCAAGTTACTCTCGTAAAGCCTTTTTAGATTGGGGGGGTTAGTTGGCCTTCTATAAAATCAGATTCCCCAGGTCTCATTCATTGACAGCTGACCTGAATACTCCAGTTGCTCTTGCTCCAAGTTTTCAGTGTCAACCTGTTTTCAACATGAAATCTCTATAGAATCGCTGACACCAAGGTCCTCTATAAAATTGCAAACGTTGACACTGGGTAGGTATCCCTAAACAAAGGAGGGCCCTAAAACGCACCATGTTCCCAAGCTAAACTGTTGCGATTTTGCAGAGGAAATTGCAAGGAGGATCACATATATATATGAGTACACATATATATATATATATGAGTGTGTGTATATATATATATATAAATATGCTTATATGTGTGTGCTCATACATAGACATTTTTTGGCACACGTTGCTAATCTTAAAGATTTTGTTTAGCTATTCATTGCATGCATGCATAACTAAATATGTATATATACATATATGTATATATATATATATGTAAATATATATATATATGATACATGTTTACTTCTATGTATGTATCATTATACAATTATATATAAGTATCTCCGTTGAAATTCACCCCAAGGGGTCAGACCCCGCTACTTGTAGCTATAAACCCACGGGGTCTTGCAAAAAGGCTACAGAATGAATAGGCGCAAGTAAGAAAACTCCATACAATATGGTAGGCCTTTGTGCATCAACCAGCTCTTTGCAGCACCCCCACATCTTGTAGGGAGGTATATTTCGCCCGGACGTTTGACTTCTATCTTTTTCTGGGTATGAGTCTTGCTTGCATGCTTGGACCCTGATCCCAAAAAAGGCATCATTTTGTAAGAACCTGTTGCTCTGCCATTTCCCTGCATTTTTCTCAATTGTCTTTAAGGAACAACCCGTGCTTTTTGTAAGGAAATGGGCTCACTATGGCTCACTGATATTTGCAGCTCGTTTTCCAAGAATAGCATTAATTTCCTACAAAATGACCATTAAAATCAACAAAGGGATTCCTTACAAAATGACTCGAACCCAGCCAAGTTTTCACACTGCATTTTGAGATTGCTATATGATAGTGATTTCATGCGTAAATCATCGATTTTGTTGCTCTTACAATGTGGCAAGGTTTTCCGGCCGGCTGCCTACAAAATTGGGCCTCCGAACTGGGCCCAAGGAGCCCCTTCAAATTAGTACATGCGAACCAAAATGGCTGGGCTCTCAAAAGTGATTTCCTACACATGACCCTAAAAATCGGGCGTAAAAAAGGGCCTGGAGGCCAGCCATTTCATAGGGGAAAAACATACTGTTTCTGCGTCTTTATTTAAAAGTATGAAGAGAAGAGATGGTTCCTCAACAGAATTGGATCAAAAGTGGCTTCACGACAGCGGTCCCCAGTTCTTGAAGACAAATCCTGGTCAGAAACCGACTGGTCCATCAGTGTACAGGCTGCCACCGCCACCCTTCAACGCCCAGGGGTCTTGCCACGCATGACCAAGTAGATGTGAACTGGTTGGTCCGCATTCCTGGGAAGTGATCCAAAAATGCTCCATGGCAGGATGATCAGCAAAGCTGAAAAATGAATAGACCTGATTAGACCTGATTGAAAGAAAATCATACCGAACAAAAATCAATCTGGGTAAATTATAATATTTCACTAACCTGAATTAAGGCCATTTGGGGATAATTTCCCTTACTAACCATGGTTCCAGTGAGGTCGCAGTGAGGTCGTTATAATTTACCCAGATCAATCATCTGGGCAAATGACTCTATTTCAAAATTCAGAAATCAGCCATGTTTGTGATGATGGTCCCTACTATCCACCATTTAGAACGAGCTCGTGTCTTTCGGTCGTGCAACAAAAACACCCAGAACATCATCATCATCTTTTTTTCCAGCGGACAAACACGTGCTTCTTGGGACCCAAACTCACCAGTTTTTTTAGCACCCACTCCACCCACTCGACCCCTGCAACCTCCATTTCCCAACCCCGGCTGCGAACTCGGGGCTGATAGAGAACCTCCTGAAATTGAAAGGTCTTCCTGAGCGGGACTTGAAAATGCAGTGGCCTACACAATTATTATATATATGCTTGTATATGTATACAACAAATGCATGTATTTTTTGTTGTACCCCCCAAAAAGATAGAAAAGTAGATTATCACTATTTTGGTGATTTTGCTGGGATTTAACTGTTCTATCTTTTGGAAGTTACCTATGGGGAAACCCGTTCGGAAAATGATCTACAAATGGTGGCTATATCCCATAGGATCCATGGTGCTGCTATATATGGTGTGCCATGGATCCCATCAAGAAATACCCCCGGTAAATGTTAGCATTAATATAGGAGCACCATGGATCCTATATGGGATATATATATATATATAGATAGATACATGATGATACATGGGTGTGTCGGAAGATTTAGGAGGACAGTTCAGAAAAGGTATGATGGTATGATGGGTAATAATCATTCCACCCATCGAAATTGCCATTTTGGGATGTAGAGATCTAAGGTGATGTATACGTATTTCTGTACGGCTCAATTATATTCAATTATAATATTTCACCGCCCTGAAATAAGTCATTTTGGGGATGATTCCCTTTACCAACCATCATTTTTGACATTTGACCCTTAGTGCAGCACTCACCGGCTACTGTACACAGCTCCAACGGGTCTGTGAGCCATGGACCGGCCTTACTCACCATCATTTCGATGACGTCGTGGTGACGTCGTGATAATTATATGTGTATATATATATATATGTATATATGCATATATTCTGGGTAAATTATAATATTTCACTATCCTGAATTAAGGCCATTTGGGGATGATTCCCCTTATTAACCATGATTCCCAGTGAGGTCGCAGTGAGGTCGTTATAATTTACCCAAATATATGATTCATAGATGTATACAGTATACATAGAGTCTATACCTATTACTGTACCGTCCTTTTTCGTTATAGCTTTCATGATTCTGCTACGGAACCATATGCTCTCATTTTGATTGATTCAACATATGGCTGTCTGAAACTCGAATAGCCATTCAATCTACTGGTTAATGATCATTTTCACCATTACAGAACATCAACTTCAATGTGGGTAAAACAATGCCATAAACCACCCATGACTGGGAATGGTGGCCACATACCACCTATTTATGGTGATGACTGGGGGATGGTAAACATGGCATTGTTTTTCCCATTGTTTTTCCTACATTACCACCATTTTCATAAGCGAAAGCATCGCCAGATTCTGTATCTGCACCAGGGCCGATGGCACTGTCACTACCAAGCGAGTTTCGAAATCGCTAATCAAACCTGGCAATGAGAAACTTACTATTTATTTGGATCATTTATATTCATTTAAATAAATATATATATATGCTCACCGCCCCCCAATGATCTACCTGTAGGGTGTGTTTTCCCTGTTTACATGTGAATTTCGGGCGTGACCATATATATATATATAACATTATAAAACATAAGAATTTGCCAGCAAACCATGTTGGATGAAACCAAAGGTTTTGGCTGAAACAACGCCGCCGGATGGCCACCATTGGCTTTACCGAAAAGGCTTCTTGAAAATCCCACCATTGCTGGCTGAAGCAACACACCATTGGCGAAAATGGAAAGCTTACATGATATGGTACCCTCTGGTAAACTAACATAACTATGGAAAATCACCATTTTCAATGGGAAAATCCACTATTTCAATGGTCATTTTCAATAGCAAACTGTTAGTTTACCAGAGGGTAACCCCTGTGTTGCAGTGTTGAATTGCCAAAACCTGCCAGCAAGCCGAGTATCGGATGCATCACTGCTGCCAGCATCAAGGGAAGTCTTGCTGGGAGTGGTATACCTGGCTCCGTTGTGTGTCGTAGTGAAAAATGGTGAGTGAAAGGTAAAGGACTGCAGTATCTAATCCTGACCCTTAGTTAGGAATGGTTTAGTAATGTGCATTTATCTTATTCATTTTCTGATTTCTCATTGCGAGTGATCAATCAAAATGCAAGAACATATGACATATGTTTAGATTGGCCAGAATAGATCCCCTATTTGGAAACCATCCCTTGTATGCCTGCATGTTTGGGCTAGGCCGAGTCTCTCTTGATTTTGGTGGGGGCCTTTCGCTTCTGAGTCTTTCCATTTGCGTGCATGAACATCCTCGCAAAATACTGCTTTCAATATTCCATATAGCATAGAATGTCCAAAAGTGTAGCAGTCTGGTCGGGGATTCTATTTTCTGAATATTGTTCAGTTCCATCCCAATAAATGCTATGATGATCCCTAATTGAGCCATGACAGATACCCCTATCCTATTCCATCATACTGGTTGGTTGATAGGTATATAATAACCTCTTTTCTGGGTTAACATAATTTCCGACAAAAACCAGGTAGGTTCGGTTGTATTACTCCCATAGAAACCAAATCAACCGTCAGCCAACCATCAGTTATCAACTATATTCCCATATTTTAGTGCTGAACATCATGACAATTAAAACCCATCAGCAACCCGTAAAATCCCCCTTGTAATCTTACCTGGAACCTGGGTGGCGCCCATTTCATAAGGATTTCCCTTATAAAATGACAAATCTCCCTGAGTGGGGCATATAAAATGACACTTCCAAAATGCCATTTCTATAAAATGACGAGTCCGAATGTTATAACATGTGATTTATCCTCATTTCTTTTAACAAAAACATTTTATAAATTGGCAAACAAAATTATCCCGGTCAAACATCTGGATGTCATTTTATAAGCGCCGGACTAGAATAGTAGCATGTTGGGACCCTCTTTCGGAATAGACATTTTATGAACCTGTCACCGGACCATTTCATAAAAAACACTGCCGGCCAAACCATTTTTTGGGGGTATGTTTTTCTCAGTTTTAGTTGGTAATACCGGAATTTCAAAAGATAAACCACACTTAGAGGATGAACTATAATCTTACAATATATAAGGGAAAATAAGTATGAAAAATAATAAGAAAGCTAAAACATAAGTGCTTTCTTGACCCAGAGTCAGGTTTTCTTCTTGTTAAAATGGTTTGCCCTTTTAAAAGCCATAAAAACCTTGGGGGACAAAGCGCCCAGGTTGAGCTCCCGGGATATTTCGAGGGGGACTCCCGGGATATACATGTGTATATATATAATTAGAGTGTACGTGTGTATATATATATAATTACAGTGTATGTATGTATGTATGTATGTATATATATATAATTATATATATATATATACGGTGGTTTCCTGAAATGGGGGGGAGCCCCTAAATTATTGGTTTCAATACTGAAATAGTCTAAGTTTGGATGATTTCGGGTACCCCTATGACTTAGGAACTCCCCATGTAGTTGATGGGTGTTTTTAACCAACACAAACCAACAAACATAGCTAGGGACACCACCTATCGTTGGCTCATGCAACATTGGTGACGGATAGGTTTCAAGGACTGCAGAAACATCCCCATTAAACAAATGGGTAACTATTGAAACAGACACATACTGATTTATAGTTGATTTATATTAGCTAAGTTGGTTTGGTTGAGTGGCTGAACTACTATTGAGATTGGAATCTCGGTTGACGGGGTTTCCAAACCAACAAACATAACTGGGGTGCATCACCTTGCAGGAATATAACACGAATGTTCTGAAGACCCATCATATTCCGGGACCCTGGCTATATTATACATGCGAATTGCATTCGAAGTGATACGCTTAAAAGAAATCCCATTTTTTTGGCGCCGCGGTGTTACTAGCAAATCTAAGATGTGTCAATCACAAGCCAATCCCACTTTGGGGTGTGGCTGGCCTCGATGTGCAAACTCCCGACACGGTATGGGTCAACATTAGGTGCTTTGTTGACGTCCTGCGAAAGTTTAAGTTTCATGGGATATATAAATGGTAAAACGGCAATCAACTGCTGCAATCCATCCAATTAGGGGACCACAAGTTGGATGGAATGATTACACTAAACTTAAAATATCTTAAAATAAACTTGCAGATTAAACACACCGGCCCTTTTGCTTGGAATATCTTGCAAATTTCTATATATCTATATAGTCTATATATAAGAATCTAAGACATATATTGAATTTAAACATCTTAAAACAAATCCCATCAACTACCTTTCTGGATGGTTATCATATTGCATCCCCGCGTTTAGTTGGTTGAAACATGGTACACGTACTTGATGTTTATCCCAGTGGTAACAAACAAGCATCAGCGATTCAATCCTCTCATCACTGGATTGAGTTCAGAGAAAATCTAGAGGACACCCCTGTTTTTCCCCAAAAATATATGGTCTCCAGGGCCCCCAGGGCCCCCAGACCGTGTCGCTCCACCCACACCAGCATCCTTGGAGAGCCCAAACTACAACGGGTAAATCTGTTCAAATGGGGGTCTGCAAATGTGGGGTATACTTAGATGGGCCATGGGATTAGCGATTCCTGGTTAGTAACTGGGGATATAACCCCCTATATCCCAATTATAATCCATTTACTAACTAGTTAACTCTGTTCATGGGATTTTCTGGCATGTTTTCAGACAGGTTGCCACTGTAACAGAATGGGGCCAGTGACCCCCTGTGCAGAGTCACAAGAAAACCCACAGACAGAGGACCCTACATGCATCTGACAATTAGGGATTTCATGGTGGTGTAATGGGATTTGACCAACCAACATGGGGATAGAATGGAATATAGATGGATATAGTGGAATAAAATTGAATAAAATTCTGGTACATCATAAATAAATAAATAAATACAAAAATAAATATATATATATATAAATGACAACAATCATATTAGAGATTATTAGAGTAATCTGTGAACAAAATCCGGCCATTCAGCAACCGGAGATGGCTGATTCACATCGGGGCTGTCCCAGCCCATGTTTGATGACACCATGTTGGGCAAGGGTGGGTACCCCAGGCTCAACACATGATCCGACCATCATTTCATCAATTTTGAGTCCATCCACTTTTCATAATCATGGCTTGAGGTTTCAATCTATTTGGATATGCTTTGCTGGTTGCAGTTTAAATCCGATGGTAAATCCCCACATCGCATCTTGATGCGTTTCGACTGCAACATGTTATGAATCTCCATCTTATCCCGGACATTTCAAAGGATACATCCACAGTCTCCCCAGCTTTTACGAATCAAAAATGAAGGTTTCCTATGGTTTCCTCAGTGATGGGCGTACCCCCCAGTCATCCAAGAATTGACCATGTTATTTTTGAAACAACCATGGTGACTTGGGGATCCCCTATGGCTTAAGAAACCCCTCTCTGAGGTCGCAACTCATTCCGTAGCAACTTGCCTCTTGCGGTGGCCAATGGTAGAATAAGGATCGATTTGAAAGGAATGTAGTGGAATAGTGGAATATATATATATATATATATTATATAATAGAATATTATATATACAGTATTATATATATGTGAATACACATGATGCAGTATATGTAATTACATCAACATACATCAACCATTTTTGGGCAAAAACAGAGGGACCGTTTTTGGCAGACGATTTGCCATCATCTATTGCAACCGTTGAGGCCGACCCATTCAACAAGATGCAGCACTCACCTGCAGGTGATAGATTGGCAAAGAGCGGTTACCGTGTACAATATGTTGTTGTTTTTCGTTTGTATGGAAATATATCGAAATGAATATTTTATATCTAAACTAGTCATTTATCTTATATCTAAAATATTCATTATATCCCACCAGTCGATAGATTGTGTTTTTATTCGGGTGGTGGTTTTTTTCATTCCGCCATTCCGAAGATTCTGCACATCTTACCCCGCAGATGGAGATGGATATGGAGCCTGCAACCTTGGGTTGTCTGTCGGGACAATTCCACAATTTTCTTACGCTACACCAACACTTTTCGTTGCAGGCCCACAATTGGCAGAATGTTAAACACAATTCCAATCAAATCATATGCCTGCGGAAGTATGTGTATATCTATGTGTATATATATATACACACAATATATATATATCTATACAGTATATATATATATATACAGTATATATATATGTTTTTTCAATATATATATAAGGTAATCAGATAATTTCAGGATATTAAAGGTACTTAAAGGTACTATACAAAGGGCGCAGAATTAAGTTGGCATTTTTTTTTGGCATGTTTTTTTTTTGTTCGGGGTTGGGTTCCTTGCTTTTTCATTGTTTTTCCAGCAGTTTTCATCAATTTTCCGATTGTTTTCGCTAGTTTTCCAGCGTTTTTCCTCCATGTTCCATAGTTCTCTATGATTTTCTAGCGCGTTCCATCAGTTTTCCATAGTTTTCAAAAATTGTCTAGCGTTTCCCTCAGTTTTTCGATAGTTTTTCTTGTTTTTCTTCGCTTTTGCATTGTTGTTTTTCTATGTTTTCTTTATTTGTCGTTGCTTTTCTAGCGTTGTTCATCGATTTGTCCGTCCTACTCATTAGTTTTCCCTTTTTTGCATGATTTTGGACTTGGTGTTGTTGTTGTTGTTGTCGTTGTCGTTGTCGTTGTCGTTGTCGTTGTGGTTGTTGTTGTTGTTGTTGTTGTTGTTTGTTCTTTGTTCTTTGTTACTGTTGTTACTGTTGTTACTGTTGTTATTGTTGTTATTGTTGTTCTTGCTGTCCTTGTTGTTATTGTTGTTATTGTTGTTCTTCTTGTTCTTCTTGTTGTTCTTGTTGTTGTTGTTGTTGTTGTTGTTGTTGTTGTTGTTGGTGTTGTTGTTGGTGTTCTTGTTCTTGTTCTTGTTCTTGTTGTTCTTGTTGTTCTTGTTGTTCTTGTTGTTCTTCTTGTTCTTCTTGTTCTTCTTGTTCTTCTTGTTCTTCTTGTTCTTCTTGTTCTTCTTGTTCTTCTTGTTCTTCTTGTTGTCGTTGTTGTTGTTATTGTTGTTATTGTTGTTCTTG
>Ga0126342_10019135_pt1 | contig 11673 bp, 8 predicted proteins | sample Cyp1metagenome_FD_92528 | JGI IMG/M metagenome (GOLD analysis project Ga0126342, IMG submission 92528) | Coral microbial communities from Lord Howe Island, Old Settlement Bay, Australia - Cyphastrea 1 metagenome | ecosystem: Host-associated > Invertebrates > Cnidaria > Coral ... | reverse complement strand
TTCAATGAATGTAGAAGTTTAACGGGGGTGGGAGAATTAAACCCTTATTGAAGATCTTCAATGAATGTAGAAGTTTAACGGGGGTGGGAGAATTAAACCCTTATTGAAGATCTTCAATGAATGCAGAAGCTTAACGGGGGGTGGGAGAATTAAACCCTTATTGAAGATCTTCAATGAATGTAGAAGTTTAACGGGGGTGGGAGAATTAATACCCTTATTGAAGATCTTCAATGAATGTAGAAGTTTAACAGGGGTGGGAGAATTAAACCCTTATTGAAGATCTTCAATGAATGTAAAGTTTAACGCGGGTGGGAAATTTACATTCCCTAAATACCCTTGTTGATCTTCCCAATTGAATGTAAAGTCTAATGTTTGATATCCCCAAGTGTACAGCATAGAAGGGGTGTGGGCGAATCGGGGTGTTTGCGCGTACATTTACATATAGGCATACTATACGTATCATGTGAAACATATGATAAAATGTATATATATAATACATATTACAATACTATATTATGACTATATGTCTATACATGACCGTAACATATTACTATACATATTACTACATCATATTGCATTACAGTGCATCATATAGTATGATTCAGACACACCAGCATTCAGAGTTCGGCCCCGTTCCAACCTTGCTGATGCGACCGCCCTTTCCTTTGCCACCCTTTCCCATGATGCTACCGAAAGGCGATTTAATGGATCTATCAGAAGAAACAAAAAGTGAAAAAGTGCCTTGTGTTCATTGATGTTGGCATCACCATTTTTTTTTGGATTTGCAGCAGCCTGAAACTGCGAAATGAACCAAAGATTCATGTGCATGAAGCGAGCGACTCTAGTGCAGTGAGCGTGTTACCCATGTCAGAGACGACACTCCCACTTAAACTGATTCAACAGATTTACCATCCACTTAATGGTTGGTGTTCATGGGACATTCCACATTCATGGAGTATGATCAACCCCTAGCCCTATCGGCTGGTTTTTGACCCCCGAACCATCAACCAACCAAATCATCGAGTGGCTTATGTCACTCACCGGCCATCTGGAAATGTTGTGATTCACACAAGGTTTTCACATTTGACAACAATATATTTGCAGTCTTCAAAAACCAAGTTGTGTCATCCATTCATGGATTTCAAAACGTTTTTTCTTTTAAACCCGGCTTCACAGAGTCCATGGGAAGAACATCCACATCTAAGGCGATTCCCCAAATGGTCTGGGTAAATTGTAATAGTGGATTAATAGTGATTAATACGGATTAATAGTGGGTCAATAGTGATGGGGATTGATTAGAATATTTCACTAACCTGAAATGTTGGGCCATTTTGGGATGATTCCCCTTATTAACCATGATTATAGTGAGGGAGAACAGTGAGCTCGTTATAACTTGCTCCCAATGGTGTCAAGCCGCACCTCATAAGGTGGATCAGATTTCGCCAACAGAAGAAACGACGGATGTTTTTTGGCCAACCGACCGGCAATGGAGTCTGTTGCTCCAAGACTCGCTTGTGACAACAGAGCTGGAACTCAACCAGCAATCATTGAATAGGATGATTTAATGGTCATTGAATGGTGATTTATACAATGGGATTCAACCGACAAAAATGGGATAACATATATATATATGTATTATATATATATTATGATATTTATATATATATATATACAATTATATATATAGTACATATATATATATACATATGAGTAAGATTGTGTAAGTATTTGCTGGGAATCATGCCAAAAATTCTCAGCTGCCTGCGCCTGATGGCAGTTTCATATCGGGCTCCCCCGGATGGAGCTGTCCCAACCGTCAGCACCGTCAGCGCCAAAGTTTTGGAGCCAGAAACACCAACGTTACCCGTAGGCGGTGATACAGTCCAGAAACACCAACTCCATATTCATCCGGCTGGAAAATGAGACATACCAAACTTAAACACTAGCAAACGGAAATAGAACATCATAGAACCCAAAAAAAACAGCTCCAAGTGATTACAAACATAGATGTTCAAACCCAGCATTTCCGGGCCTTGTGCTTAACATGTTTTTTCCCCCACCGCCCCCAGGTCTCAACAGAATGCTCAGGCCATAGACACGTCGAGCGCGCCGGCGCCCAAGTTGTCCACATAAAGGCGGAAGGTCACGGGAGTGCCATCGGTCAACTTGAAGCCTGAGAACTCTGAGAGAACTGGGTGTAAAAATGGAATAAAGAAATGTTGGATTTCATGGGATTTCATGTTTGTATAATCAGATTTAATGGGATTTAATAGGGTTTCATCAGATTTAACATGGGATGTATTGGGATGTATTGGGATTTAATCAGATTTAATTGGATTTAATCTGGAAAACCAATGGATTGGGTGTTGTTCATGATTGGTTTATCCATAGGAAGGTCACCTCGTTTTTCAGGTGGTGTTCTTTATCTATATATATATGTGTGTGTGTGTCTGAAAATAGTGTACCCCTAAACCCAATGGTTAATGATCATTATCCCTATTAAATCGCTATAATTGGGAATATACCCTATTTTCAGACAAACCCATATATAGATAGGTTCCAAGTTCCAAGTGACCCTCCCATCCGCAATCTTCAATAGGACAGTCATCTGGTGGAATCCAACAGCGAAACACCCGCGGTCACTGACCTTCTTGGTGATTGACATCTGGCTTGCGGAAGTACAAGAGGCCCTTTTCCTTCACCTGGCAGATATGTTTTTCATTGTTTTTCTATGGTTTCATACCAGGGTCAGTCATCTTGATGGTAGCCTGCCAAGATTTTTTCAGTTTCAGTCGGTTCTAAGTGGTAAATGGCAAATCCATCAAACCCCCAAAAGATTATCAAATTAAACATAGTTTCAGGTTCAGAACGACATGGTTGGGATTGAGAGGGGTCTAAGCCGTCTTGTCAAAAATGCTGAGGTTCGGGATTCTGGTGTACCTCACGGGCAATCACCAGCTGGAGCTGTGGTTCCTTCCAAGATGTTCCAAATTCCAGTGGGGACATTGGTCATTTTATGTCATGTTGTAAAGGGAACCAATGTTTTTGTTGCGTTGAGAAACCTCCAAATGGCCATACATTCCCCTTTTGGATTGTTTTGAGATCTCATTGTTATGGGAAACGGGTCAAAAACGTGCCCCCGCTGAGATCCTGATGGTTGTCCCCATGAACAAATATGTCCTATCAGGTCCTATCCCATTCTACAGATTCGTTGTAACTATTTCTCCCCTTTTGGGTTATATTCTAAGTTATTATAAGTTATAAACCGCTTCTATTGAACCTTCACATGGCTTTGGATCAATACCTATACATACCATTTTTAGGGGGATGAACATCCATTTACCAGCTATTTTGATGTTCACCAGGGGTACAAGGTTTTGACCCACTGCCACATAGCACATAATCCACTACTTCATAACCAACGTGTTGGTATTTTCCATGTAGTTTCTATGCTTCCCGTGGGTAAACCATTGGTTTCACCATCGCAAGTTCCGAACGTGGCACCTCTTTACCTTCGGCTTCCGCAGCAGCTTCCGCTTCGTTCATCTTTTTCTTCACGGCCTTGGGCAAACCTGGCGGCAAGATTGTGAGGGGAATGAGGGATCCACCATGGATCCAGCTAAGGTTTGGTTATGTTTGGTTTGGTGCAAAAAACAAAACATTTGATTGGTTTTGCTGGTAAATGATGGTCAATGCTCACAGGAAACCATGGCGTTTCCCATGAAAATTATGGGTTCCTGGAAAATGTTGCCTTCATCTTGAAAGGTGATGGACACATGGAAATGAGATGAAGAAAAAATCAGGCTTTGTGTTTTTGGGGAAAAGATTCAAGGGATGGTATATTGCGGAATTTGGGAATATGTTGGGAGACTCTGGCGATGCAAAAGCGATGAATGACCCTGATGTGAACACTTTCAATGGACATTCGTCTGTCTCGGAAGTTTGCTAACTAGACTTCCTTTGATGATATGAGGGTTTCCTGAAATAGGGGTACCCCCAAATCATCTATGTTAGTAGGATTTTCCCTCATAAACCATCCATTTTGGGGTACCCCTATTTATGGAAACCCCCTTATTGTATCATTCATCTAATATCCAAGTGTGAGGCAATATTGTGCAACTATCCTGATCTGTTTCCCCCCAACACCCATTTCAATCTTGTCACCATTCCGAATCTTAGATACCTGGCCAAAAATATCATTTTTAGATATTTTTAGCTGGTTAGTACACTTTACTGGTTGGTGGTTTCAACCCCTCTGAAAAATATTAGTCAATGGGAAGGATGACATTTTTCATTTCCGATGCTGCAGAAGGTCTCTGCTTGGTACATGCAGAAAGGAAACAGGATCGGTGGTTACTCTGCACAATTGTCAGATATCAGCCGTAGAAATCCGGCTGAAGGATATCGTCTGACACAAAATCTTTCACCACAAGATCCGAAAACTCAGAAGGAAGATTCTGAGTGTCTGTGCAAGAAAAAGTGCTCTGTACAAAATGTGTCACCGCATCAGCGATGGCTTGGTTCAGCCGATGCGGATACACCTTTCCCCTAGCGGTCTTGAAGATTCCGGCATCATCCCGGCCGGCAAGGGTCTCATGAGTTGCAGCAAAATGGTTGCACCTTCCCATATTTCCTGCCGCTAGAATGACCTGCCTCAACCGTGGTAAACGCAAATGGATGATCGTAGTGGGTTTCCGCGCTAAACAGCCGAGCACACATTGGTCAAAACTTGTAACACCGACTGCCTCGATTGTCTTGAGCAGTTTCATGGGTAGTCCTGACCAGACACTCGATGGATCTTGCTGCAGCGCCCAAACCGGAAATTGCGGGTGCTCAATAAAGGCACAACCGCCGACAAGAACCAGCATAAGGAAGACCTCCTGGATGAAACGCATCAATCTCGATCCCACCATGACCTGTCGCCAGGCCTTCAATGGTATGTTGGGGAGTCCTTCAGGGAACGTACCTGAACGGACAGGAGGCGGGCCTCCTTCGAGCAAGCGGGCAACCGAATAAGACTCGCAAGGAGGCCCGCCTCCGGCCCTGCACACCTGCCCTGATTTGATGCGGTCAATCCACCAGTGGAGAGAGTGAGATGAGGCCAAGTCCCCTCTCTCACGTTGTAAGCACATATCGACCGACAAGACAAACAGCTGCTGGCCATCTGGGAAAGTCCGGTGCTCTAATATGTCATGCAAATCTCCTCTTCTCCTGTACCCTGAGAAAAAATGCACAAAAACGAGACAGCGGATACTCAGCAATGCAGTCTCCCGTGCTAAACCCTGCAGTGAAAAACGACCATCACCTTGATTCATACCCCGCTGAGATTGAAAAACAAAGGATGGCATATCGGCATCAAAAAAGATGACTTGATGTGAAGGCTCATCTGCCGGGGCACGGGTGTGTCCTTGTAACTGGTCGAAGGCTGTGCCTGCCGTGGGATTTCGAAGGGCCCACTTGTTGAACATGTCCATGGCATCCTGGGATCCAGGTGGAGGAAGCAGTGGTCCAAAAAATTTTCGCATGGGCGTCAGGGCCTTGCGGTCTCCCCATCCTTCAGCACGCAGTGCCAGGGTGACATTGTGATCCTGCGCATCGAAAGCCAAAACTTGTTCATCTGAGAGCGGAGGAAAACATGCTTGCAAGACTTGAAGGCACAATGCGGAATCCCGCAAATGTTCCATCAATCTTTTCCTGGTGTGATAAATCTTGGCACAAGCATTGCACACATTGTCCACTGCGTAAAACTTGACAAGTCTGCGATAGCCATGTGCACGGCCAGCATGAGTGGCAAGTGCTCTGCGTGATGCGAACCGCTTACTACACTGGTCGCAGACCCATGTTTCAGTGGAAATTTGTTGAGAGACTGGAACAATGCCACCGGCAGCTGTAAACGTCGCTTGAAAGGCTTTGAACCAGACATTGTGTTCAGCAGTGGCCTGTCTGAATCTCAAGCAGCCTTGGGCTGCCTTTTTCAACCTGCCTTTCCAACTGTTGTCCAGCGCGATGTATGACAACCATGCTGAAAGATCATTCTGGTCGGATGGAGCCCCTGGAACAGGGTAAAACTGCAAAAACCAAGCAAATGAAAGGTGACAAAGCTGAATCCAACTGTGTGACAGCATGCGTGAGTGAAAGAGAAAATCCCATAGACACTGAGGGCAATAAGCCAGCAGGCGTTTAAGATACCGAAGCCGCGCAAGGTGCAATTGATCCATGGGCGGCAGGATCTGTGCAAGCGCAAAAAGGTCTACTGTGTCGACATGGGTAGGAGCAATACCTTTGAGGAGATGTCGAGTCATGAGACCCAATGGCTTGCGCAACTTCTGTTGCCATGTAGTAACCATGTCATCTGTAATGCCTGTCCAAGTGTGTGCATTATACAACATGCGCGACATACTGAGGGATTGAAAGGCAACAGACTTCGCAGGAAGGCCTACATGCTTCTTGTGATAAAAGGGCCGCGCAAGCGAGCCCCAGCTTTGCATGGCTTGAGAGGCCCGATGGGCAATTTCACGCTGGTGACATCCTGCAGTTTGGAGCCAGGAACCAAGATGTTTGTAAGAGTGGGACACTCTAAGCTGAAAAGATGCCTCTGAGGTGCTCCAACAAAGGCATTGACCATGGTCGTGCAAGCGCTCTTTGAGCGAGCGGGAGCCGCGGCCAAGAATATCCCAAATGACTTCCGTCTTTCCTTTGTCAAAATTAAAGGCAAGCCCTCTCAGGGCGGCTGCATGGTGAAAAGCCTCCACTACAGACTTGATGATTGGCTCGAGGTCAGACAACGTCTCTGCATGAATGGCAACCGCAACATCATCCACAAAGGACACATCGAAATACGCACACTTGGGAATCTCATTGGCATCTGCAAAGGAAGAACAGCCATCTGGAGAGCCGATCAATTGTGCATCAGTGGTGTCTCGAAGCAAATCATGTGTGTCCCTTAAGACCAACCGCATGATGAGATTGAACAAGAGGTCACCAAGGGGATCACCCGGCCTAGTACCCCTGGTGGTCTTGCAAACTCCCTGAACTCCCTCCAAAGTAAAGAAAGTATTGGTCATGCAATCTTGTATGAGCTTCTCTACATGGGGCGTGGCATCAATGAGGGCATGGTCATGTGAGGCTTGCTGCAACCAAGCGGTCCAAAGTTCTTGCGAGACACCAAGCCTACTTAATGCTGCGATCAGGGCCGTAGGGTCAATTTCGATTTCTGTCAGCGCCTGACGGAGGACAGAATAAAAGGCTGCTCTCAAGTCGAAGAAAACAATCGCCGAAGGAAGCTTTTTCTGCCTGCACCAGTATTGATGAGATTCCAATAAATGATGCGGAAGATCAGTTCCTAACTTGGGGCGACCACCAAATTGCAACAAGTCGGCATGTTGGTCCCAAGGACGAACGAGCTGCTGTCTCAACATACGGTGGTATAACTTCGATGTATGGTCTGAGATGTAGATCGCACGGTATGCTTGCGGATCCGCTGGCGAGTCTTTACCCTTGAACAGGGGGACCAATCGGCCCCCCTTCCACGCTGTTGGCTCCTTTCCATGTGCCACTGTTTTGGTTGTCAACGCAACAAATTGTTTGGTGAAGGTGCTCCCTCCGGCCTTGAGCAAACATGGGGTGAGCCCATTTGGTCCCGGCATACGCCCTCGATGCAGTCTGGATACAGCTGCTTGAAGCTGCCAGTCTGTGGGAAAGGTGGCAGCTTCGAGAAGGTCCAGAGACAATCCTAAGCCGGATGAGTCCCCTCTCATCAAGGTCTGCATGCTGACCTGTACGCCAGCTTCAATGGCTGCAAATTGGCGAAGCCAGATTTGTTGCTGGTGGGCAAAAGAATTCACTAAACTTCCATCAGTGGCACGCAACATAGGAAGGGGCCTACATGAAAGATTACGCTTGTGCTTCTTTCCACCAAGCCGTGTGAGCAGTCGAAACATTTGCTTGTGGTCGGAGAGCTGGCCAGCCTCTTGCAACCTCACGAGGAGTTGGTCATAATAGACCTGCAAGTCCCGAGCTACCATTTTGCGCACCTGGGTCTCAACCGCTTTGAGGTCGCTGCGAAAATCTGGATCAGTCATAAGATTCCAGCTGCGTCCACAGTCAAGGAGGTGCCGCTTAAAGGCAATAGCATCCAGCGTGTCGGGCTGCAAAGTGGGTCGCCGCCTTTTTCCCGGTGTTTTGGTGAAAAATTGACGCGCAAGCTGGAGATACTGACTTTCGTAAACCTTACAGTGCGCATCAACCGAAATTTCCCATACTGGCACGGGCAATGTAGCCAAAGCAGCTTGAAAGGCTTGACATCTCTCAGGATCAAGCAAGGCAAGTTCGTCCCAACGCAGGCGTTGGACATCTTCGGAATGGGTAATCCATCCTGAGACCAATATACAAGCAGGAATATGATCTTCATGTGTAAACGTACCGTCATATGACGTCCAAGTTTGAGATTTGGTCACCATCTCGAACAACGGCCGATTGAGAAGAACATAATCCAACCGCATACGTTTACCTGACGAGTGTGTCCAGGTGAACGATGGGCCTTGATGATGCGCTGCAAAAGTGGAGGGAGCATACAATTGGTGACCAATCAAGAAATCTTCAAAGACCAAGCTTTGAGCCGTGACTGAATCAGCATGATGGTCCTGGAAAAACTGCATGGACGTAGAAGCTAATGTAGCATTGGCGTCAACAAACACACACACAAGCTCCGTGGTAACTGACTGCGTCCATATCTGGGAAGTTTCCTCCCACCAAGATTTGACAACATCAATGGGAGCTTTTGCATCACCAGTGGCTTTGCCAAGGCATGGGGCATGAAGGACAATGGCGGTGATTTGAAAAGACGAATGCTCAAGTCTGACAAATAACCTACGGGGATCGGCATGAACGACTACACAGTCACAATCCGCCAAGGCTACCTTCACACCATCCATTGTGGTCATAACGGCAAGACTTCGATGAATCCATAATTCACACCCTAAGCGGGCAGCACTGGGTCCAACGCAGCCTGACGAAAGAATCTTGTAGTGATCAGATTGAAATTGCCCCTGCAGCGTGCGAGTTTCTTGCAAGCCCAGCATGTGGAACGAGCAGCATGCATTTGGTGGTCCAGCCGAAGAGTTCTCGAGCCATTCCTGCGGCCAATCTCAACTTGGCTGCCAATTTTGTCCAGAGCAAGGACGTTAATGGTGGCCATGTGACAAGTGAAGGGCACGGGAATGGTAGTCGGCTTGACTTCATCAACCAGATAGTCAACTTTGCGCAGGGAGGAGCTAAACTGCCAAATAGTGTTATTGACCTGGTTCGGAAGGCAGTGCTTCATGGATACTGGCAAACCCTGAGTCCAAGACCAGGCAAGGTCATGACGCTCCCTAACCAATGCGTGCAGTTTCCCAAAGTCGACTGCCGGGAAAGACTCTGGTGCTTCCAGCACTAACTTGGCCAGAGAGTCAGCCAAATCATTCCACTCGTGTTTGGTGTGCCCTCTGATTTCAGAGTAAACAACAAAAGATGAAACCCAAGAGGACAGGACACGGCACAACATGGCAAGTTCAGGATTGGAAACCGTAGTGACTAGTTCCTGGGCCAACAACCGACTCAGCGACAAATCCGGACGCACACAGACTTTGCAGGGAAACGGGGCTTGCAGGGTGAAAGCCAACGCGGCAGCAAGGGCTGAAAGCTCTGCCGCAATATTGTCCAGGGAACTTGCGCCCATCCAACAGGGGTGTTGGTCGCCCAGCAGGACAGGTCCTGCCAACGTTCCCAAGAGGCGGGCTGAGTCCTGGTGATGGGCTACAACCACAATGCTCCATGAAGCCGCAGTCGGGGATGTGGCTCCATCGACAAACACTTCTACCAACTCATAGGGCCCTATGGGTCCTTCCATGGCGGCAAAAACAGCATTAAATGTCGAAGGAGTCATTTTCAATTGTGGTGGAATGGGGCACAGTCGCAAATCCAAAGAATCAACTACCTGAGCCTTCCAATTTTCCGAGTGCATCCATTCAAGTGTAGCCAGTCGATCATCCAAAGGTTGATCAGGCTCTGTGCGAACTTTAGGAACCACAGCATCAAGGGCAATGGTGACCGGAAAGCCTGGACAGGGTACCTGAACCGGCAGAGGAGCCGGCAATGGAGGAACAAGTTGGCTTGCCTGCACATCAGAACCAAAAGGACTAGTGGAGTCTGAGCCGAGCAAACCATTGGAGAGTGCACTGGAGCTAAAGGGTTGATCATCCAATTGACAGTGTTGAACAATATTAACAGAGTCAACAGAGCGGAGCACATGAACAATCCGAGCTTGGGTAGACTCTATCTCTTTGTGCAGACTGTCAATGTTTTGGGTCCAAGCATCAAAGTCACGGACGGCAGCAATCACACTCTGAGTCAACGAAGTCATAAGTCGACCAACCCAAGCAAACAGATCATGAACATGATCATGGCTGGAAGAAACTAACTCCGCTGACGGTAACGCAGTCTGTACCGCCTCTGCAGTGCAGAGAAAGCTGTCTCCAGAGCGAGCGGGACGGAGTGCATCTTGAACTACAATTTGGTCACCATACATGGCATTACAGGAGTTTTGAGGCAAAAAAGGGGGGCAGAACATGAACAAGCCACTTTCCTGGATAAGCAGGCCTTTATCAACAACAGACGGCAGCTTAAGAGCCACACGGGGTGGATCATAGATGTCATCTCCAGGCGCGATAGTGGTGATCAAGGCAGAAACAAAACCTCTGTGTTGATGCTGAGCAAGGAGGACATGAGCCAATACATCACTTGGACCTCCAATGGGTGCAGGAGACACAACATAAATGTAGGTATCCACATTGGGGTCAATCATGTCCTGCCATTTGTCCAGAAGAGCTTGCCGCCATTGATCCGCGTTGGGGGGGAGAAGAACTTCTCTACCACGGTTAGTGCGGGGGAAACGATCATGATCACAAAACCACGTTTCGACGTAGAATCGATATGGCCTACTGGTCGTGGTCATGAGATGATGCTGCCAAATGATGGTGAGCTCAGGAACAAGCCTACTGGGTGCATGTTCAACAGTTTCGCATTCAACAATTTCACCTGCGCTCGAGGGAAACGGAAAGAGCGAGGCATCATCCACTCTAAATGACATCCTCGGAGGCAAGTGCGAGGACGATGCAGCTGGCTGAGACCCTGCAGAAAAATCCCCTGCCGCTGTGAAACGGTTGCGAAAGGCATCAACAGTGAGACAAACACCAATTCCTGAAAAAACCGGCTCAAGACGGGTTGCATGAAAACGAAGACGACCTGACCAGGCATCACACTGACGCGCTCTACACAATTCCTGAATGGAAAGAATACGAGCAATCACTTCTTTGGAAAGCTGGGTGGGCACTGATTGGGCTCTACGGTGTGTTACATCACCATGCAATCCCTGAAATACAGCCGACAGCAAAGCAACATACCTTGACTGTTGCAAGCCCTGTTCCAAAATGACATGAATCATGTGAAAACCAGGAATGTCGGACACCGGTGCAGGCTTGACAAGACGAAAGGCAAGGTTTGCAAATGGTTCAGTGTGGGTGCCCCGCGGGGCCGCTAAGTGATTTCTGCCGCTTGCCCCGCTTGCCCCGCTTGCTCCGCTTCTAGGGAAAATAAGTGAATCTTCCTCCTTGCCCCGCTTGCCCTGCTTGCCCC
>Ga0126342_10019134_pt1 | contig 11673 bp, 7 predicted proteins | sample Cyp1metagenome_FD_92528 | JGI IMG/M metagenome (GOLD analysis project Ga0126342, IMG submission 92528) | Coral microbial communities from Lord Howe Island, Old Settlement Bay, Australia - Cyphastrea 1 metagenome | ecosystem: Host-associated > Invertebrates > Cnidaria > Coral ... | reverse complement strand
TTGTTAAGGGCGTTCAAGCCTGCCGTTTGCCAGGCCTCAAATGCCTCAAACCCTGCGCGGCAGCTTCGAGCAGGCACTCAGGCCACTGCCCGCTGTTGTTAAGGGCGTTCAAGCCTGCCGTTTGCCAGGCCTCAAATGCCTCAAACGCTGCGCGGCAGCTTCGAGCAGGCACTCATGCCACTGCCCTCTGTTGTTAAGGGCGTGTAAGCCTGCCGTTTGCCAGGCCTCAAATGCCTAAAACGCTGCGCGGCAGCTTCGAGCAGGCACTCAGGCCACTGCCCTGTGTTGATACGGGCGTTCAAGCATGCCGTTTGCCAGGCCTCAAATGCTTCAAACGCTGCGCGGCAGCTTCGAGCAGGCACTCAGGCCACTGCCCTCTGTTGTAAAGCGCGTTCAAGCCTGCGACATGGCTCAATGCCCGGCTGTGGCCCCAAATTCTGCAGAGCTTTGTGCTACATGATTTCATCGATTGGTTTAGGTGTGAAAATCTCAGCCGGAAACCATATAAGCATATTATTATATATATATATGATATGTATATATATCCGCACCCTTGAAAGGGGGTCGGCGGCACCAGGGCATTAGCCCATTCTATAATAGGCTCAATAAAATTAGCCCTACAATTAGTTCGAGGAGCGGAAATCATTTTCTTAAAGTTCCGAAGATAGGGCCCATTGGTCCAGCCCATTCCAGAATAATTATTATATTATTATGCTCTTTCTTTCCGGATACGCAGTACAGCGCTGCCTGTTGTTCTCATACCCGCAAAGCTGTAGTGGCTAGAAATGGGAGGACTTTCCGCGCTACTTGCCTCAACACCCAATTCTCTCGGGTAATACAACCAGCCAATACCAGTACCGTACTCCTTCGTCCATTGCTGCGACGTACCAGGAGCAATCTTGTCCAGTGATTTTTTGGCAGGGTTACCCGGATAGTGCCTGCTGGATATCGAAGGAGTCAAGGGCGAATTTTCTGAATAAAATAGGTAATAACCTGTAATTTTTCATATCATAATATATGAAAAATATGATACGGGCATTTCTTCCCACCAGCTTCTTTGAGAACGGGAACAGCTCAATTTCATCCCAAGCGAAACGAACCAATTTAGCCCGCCAAGTAACGACACTGGAAGCGGGTCGTTGATGCAGAACCAAGTCCAAACAATTTCCACCACCAGCGTATCAGACAATCGGGACAGAGAAATTATGTAATTCGCTAGCTTTCTTCTGAGCAGCACCCAGGGTGGAAGCCAACTAAGTAAGTGATCCCGAGTCTCAACTTGTTCTGAAGCCATACAACGGTTTATACGGTCGCAAAAAATTTCCCTTTTTTCCGGACTTAGACACCATCAGATTGAGTTTGGAAACTCCAGAAATTCTTCTTCATTATTATTCTTATTAATTTGAGCAATAATAACCCAACCATAAGACGAATAAACCAATGTAGAGTCAGCCAACCAAAATAACAACATGATACTAAAATTACGAAACCAATTCATACCCAGCGTAATATACGTACATTTGCCAAACCGAGTGCTGCGAATACACAGGCCAGCAAAACCAGTAGTAACAACAACCGGATTAAACACCTTCAGGCACATCGCCACAATCCATACCAGAAACCACATATACAAGCCTCAAGTTATCTCGCAATGTATGGCCAAGCACAAAATCCCGCCCTTTAATGCGTTACACTAAGCTAGGAGCCACCGAAATGGAACCTTAAAAGGATTCGTACTTGCAAAATTCATATAACATCACCAAATTTCTTAATTTCACTAAGGTTCCAGTAACTAAATCGCCGGTACCCCAATTTTTTATTATTTATCCAGGAACGGATTTAGTGCATTTCAAAAATGCTTCCAATTCCAAAAATAAGGAGCCAGGCTTAGCCTTGATTTTTTTCCTTCAACAAATTATCAACCATATTATGAGGCTACTTCGAACCCGTCACTGTGATAACCGTGGTCTTTTATTTATAACTTATCACCAATAGGAATATCCAAGAACAATTAAAATAAATTATATAACCTATTCAATATTTCAAATTATTAATTCTTTCTTCTAGTAGCGGCAATATCTCTCCCTCCATCCCGGAATATGTAATTAAATACAAAAATAATTTAAAAAAATAATAATTTATTAAAACCAATTTATATATTTCAAAGAAATAAATATATTATTAATTAACCAAATCCAATTTTTAAAAAAAAATGGTTCATAGGTAACAACGAATATATCGAATTTTATTTCTTTATTCGACCTTTTAATAAATCCTAATAAATTGTCTTATAAAAATGTCTGTCTTATAAAAATCTCACTCCGAAGATAATTCAGAATCCAATCGAATTCCTCAATTACATACAGATCTAGAGCCTTCGCACCCCTTAGCAAGGGGTCCGTAGATCCCGCCAGGAGCTACCTCACAATTATACCCAGCCATATTCTATGGCACCCAATAAAGGATACATAATATTATTTAGAATATATATATATATATTTAGAATATATATATATATTATACATAATAAATCCATATTTCCTGATATTTGCATTAGTAGAATTTCATAATTTTGATTCTGAAAATATATAAAGGTATATTTTATATTTCTACACCATAGAAAATATTCAAAACAAATAAAATAAATATTATAATATTATTTCTTCGTTTCTCGAAAATAATGAGGATGATAAAAATAAATTTGAATTAGAATTCTTAACAAATATAAAGAAATATATATTCCAATTTATATTTATATATCCATGGACAAAAAAATATAAAATAACCATTTTCATTTATATTATTTCATCACTCCTAATCCCCCCATATATCCCTTAATCAATCTGATTAATTCCAATATATCGATATCCAGTTCGAAATTATTGTTTTATTAAAATTCCTTCTGAACAAAATAATATAATAACATTAAATCGGGCAAATCGGAGGTAAATATGTTATTATTTTATATAATAATATACATATTTAATTAATAAATTTAATATATTCCAATATAATTAAAAAAATAATTTTATATAATCCATATAAACCTAATATATATATATTTAATATTTATAATATAATTTTAATAAAACCCAATAAATTCCAATATAATCTACCTATACCAACCTAGATTTATTATAATTCCAAAATAATAAAATATAATTCAAGCCCAATTTTTTTAATATAAATTATCGTTACTAAAATCCTCCCCCTATCTAATCCTTTCCAATAGCCGACTACAGGTAGACGTAAAAAAGCAAAACCGATGGTGTTAAAATATAAATTATTATATAAAATACCATAATTCACGGCTAAGTCAGAAAAAATAGGACCTGGATTAGGAAATGTAATAAAAATATTTTAATATTTCCAGTGGAATATCGGTACCCAAATTATTAAATATCTTTAATTATTTAATTAATTATTCCCATGGAACACTGGTTTTTATTAATACTTCAGATTTATTCGAACCACTTCAAAAAATCCCCATGTAACCTCCGCGTTTCAAAATTACTCCTGCCAAAATCTCATACATAATATATTTTAATTCACATTGGAAGCGAAATTATTCCACTTAAATTAGCACTTGTTATAAAAACAATAAGCAGCTAAAACATAAGCATATTTCAGCTACTAATTCTTTCTCCCAACGGAATTCCGGCTAAGCAGACCTTTTGGGAATTAAACAAGCATACCTTTCATTACCTATTATATTTGTTTTATTTTCCATTAATTCGTATTGTTTTTGTTCATTTAGTATTTATTTCCTTTATTTTATATTCATGTTCTTATTTCTTATATTTATGTTTTTTATTTTAATTATATGTTTTTTTTTCCATTTTATAATCCAAGATCTAGCATATATAATCCAATATTTATTAAATACATATTAATTATTAAAAATACCGGTTTCACCTAAATATATTTTACAAGAAAACATTTATATTTTATACCCCCGATACCGTTTTCAATATCTGTTCGTATCAAGCATAAACCTTTACATATTAAATTTATATCAATATAATGTTTCAAATTATATATATATATAATTATTATTCAAAATTCCTTTATCCCGAAACGGCCATTCTTCGCGAATAAAAAAAAATATTTTCGCGAAATTTTCGCGAACTCCATATTTATCTTTCGCGGGGCCCATGTTAGCCAATAACCCCTCTTATAAAAATTTGTTTACCACCTGCCGAATTATACCAGAGAATTACGGATCACTTCTTGGTAGCCTTTTAAACATGCAGCTAACATCACGGAATCCCTTCTCAGGACAGATTTTTTTTGCAAAATTCGGCTTTAACTTTCGCCCACTCTTTCGCATAATTTTCGCGGAATTTTCGCGAAAATATCCCTATTCACAGACCCCGGCCATCAGCAGGGGGTGCACTGAAGGAAAAGCGAAGACCACCACCTCACTGTTAGAAACTTGGCTACAGCTACTCGCATTCTCTGGTGCCCTTCTCCTGCCAGACCCCGGGCGGCAGTGGGTGGCAGCCCTTTACATATAACGATTATAATACCCAACTTTCGCGAAACTTTCGCGAAATAAAATTTTACTTTCGCAAACTCGAAAAAAAACTTTCGCGAGGGTTTCCAACATAACATGCACGGCTTTTGTAATTAAAGCTCCTTATAAGGACCTTTAGATCGATCACCATATATATATACATATATATATACATATTTGCCCAAAAAAACGATTAGAAGGTTCAAATTCAAAATATTGATGTTCCTTAGAAATCTTACTTCTGAATCCAAGAACCTTGCTTAAACACCCTGACTTTTGAATCTTTCTAGGAACCTTACTCAATCGCCTTGTCTGCTCTGCTAAATCTCAATTTTGAGAATCTTGCAGCTCCAGGGTCTTTTATTCCCAAGTTTGGAATCAGGTTGCAGTGCAAACTCTCTTCCATACTTCTTTAGTATTATATAATCTTGAAGTTGAGCCTTTTGAGGCGTAACTCAAGCTTTGCATATTTGTTTTGTGTATTCATTTTTCGATCTTCAAAATAAATCGTCGAGTTTGCTGGATTGCATATGGTATCGGATTTCTCCTTCAGCGACTTTGCACGTCTCACCATCTGCAACAAAAATTGAAATTGAAAAAATTCTCTCCACTCCAAGTCCTTCTTCCACGTCTTCCTGCTGCACCTTTGCAAGCAGTTGACGCCCCAACGGCACTGGAACTGGCTGCAGTAAACGAAATTTGTGTTCAAATGCTTGGCCACAAGAAGAAATTCGTTTCTGGAACCTTTTCTCCATCCACAGAGAAACCACTTCCTCAAGAAGTGAATATCCAGCTGACAGCTTCAAACCCCTGGCATTGTAATCCATGGCTCGAGCACGAAACTGAACCATGTCCTCATCTCCCAGCAATGGCTCCTGTAAATCTGGAGCCTCTGGCGGCTTGAAGTATTGTGAATGAACAGTGGATTCCCTGTCCCGAACCTTCGAGAGCTGATTTATCTCCAAGGTACCCACAATCGTTGGCACAGCCAGAAGACCATAGCCCAACAGCATGGACATTGAAGCAAATAGTTTGCCCAGCCATGTCTGTGGGACCAGGTCCCCATAGCCGACAGTTGTGATGGTCACGGCTGCCCACCACATTCCAGCTGGGATGGAATCAAAGGGTGAATCAGGGTTGCCAAACCTTTCTGCAGCGTATAGACAAGTGCCCAGTATCAGAACCACCGTGAAAACTGCGAAGAGGAAAACCACAATCATTCGCAGCTCTTGGCTAAGTGCCATGGTAAGTGCTTGATACTCTCTGACAAATTGAAGCAGCTTCAAGACGCGAAGCATGCGAAAACAAGACAGGACATGAAAGGTGTGAGACCGCTGAAAACTGTATTTTTTGTTTGCTATGAAGTGCTGATAGAGAGTGGGAACTGCGGCTATACACACAAGCAAATCAATCACGCCCAAGAAGGACGTGATGTAGCTGAAGCAGCGCGTTCTGTTCACGAAGACCCGCAGAAAATATTCAAGGAAAAAAAATATGGATGCAACCACTTCCTTAGTCCAAACAACCATCAGCGGAAGCACCAGCACCAGCAACGAGATAGATAAAATATAAAAAAAGAAAGATAGATAAAATTTTAGACAAATTGAAAGGGAAAGGAGACTGACTTGACAAGGAAAAAGTAGAAAAAACAATATCGTATATATATATACATATAAACTAATTTAAACAACATTAACATTGTTCTATCATATGATGGTGTGAGATATTGCAAGACGTGCAAAACAATCCACACAAATGTCTCATCTTACGTTTTGCTGTATTTCGAGAAACATTGTAAAATGGGGCCCCCGTGGCGTGACTTTCTATTATCTTCATCATCGTCATCTGCGCAACTCAGACGTTCGCTAATTCACTGTGCTGCAAAGTACCAACTGTTGAGATTTCCCTGGCGAAGGGAAGGACATGCACCAAACACGGGTTTTGCAAGTTTTGTGGTCTGCAAACCCGGAAGAATTGCTTTAGTCTGTGCCACCCCCACCATGCCACTAACATCCTAACAAACATGCTGACATCATATTTTGCAACCTATACCAGTAATACCGCACAAGGCGGTGGCGGAAGTTTCAAAAATAGGAAACCTATAGGGGAGATTGGTTGTTGTGAGTCACGGATGGCAGAGCGAATCCCCTGATGGACCGACAGGTGGTTGGAGTTGTGTTTTTTGCAGTGGTTGCAATGGTTGCAGTGGTGTGGTGTAGTGTGAGTGAAGTAGTGTAGCTGTAGTTGTAATGTAGCGTCCAGTAGTTGTAGTTGCAGCGTAGTGTAGTGTAATTAATGTAATGTAGGGTGATTAGTGTAATGTAGTGTTGTGTATGTGTTGTAGTTGTAGTTGTAGTTGTAGTTGTAGTTGTAGTTGTAGTGGTAGTGATAGTGGTAGTGGTAGTGGTAGTGGTAGTGGTAGTGGTAGTAGTAGTAGTAGTAGTAGCAGCAGTAGTAGTAGTAGTAGCAGTAGCACTAGCACTAGCACTAGCACTAGCAGTAGCAGCAGCAGTAGCAGTAGCAGTAGCAGTAGCAGCAGCAGCAGCAGGAGGAGTAGTAGTAGCAGTAGTAGTAGTAGTAGGAGTAGGAGTAGTCGTCGTGGTGGTGCTGGTGGTGGTGGTGGTAGTAGTAGTAGTTGTTGTTGTTGTTGTTGTAGCTGTAGCTGTAGCTGTAGTTGTAGTTGCAGTTGTCTGTCTATCTACGTAATCTACCTATCTATCTATCTGTCTGTCTGTCTGTCTATCTATCTATCTATCTATCCATCCAGCTATCTATCTATCTATCTATCTGTCTGTCTGTCTATCTATCTATCTATCTATCTATCTGTCTATCTGCAAGCTTGAAAACGCAGCTATCTTGCGAGACTTCCCCAATTCTTGAACGTAGCATTTCCAAAAACGAAACAGTGCTGCGAGACTTCCTTGATTTTTGAACGTGACAACAGCAAAAACAAAACAATTCTGCGAGACTTCCTCATGTTCCGAAGGTGACAACATCAAAAACGAAACAATTCTGCGAGACTTCCTTCAAAAATGGAAAGTTGACTGCAGAGCTGACGGCCTCGTTCCAATGCGTTTTGCGGTTTTTCCACTCCATCTGTCTAAAGTGCTGCGCCTGCCACGAAAAACTGATGCCAGGTCATACAAAGTGCCGCACCTGTCACGCAAAATAATCTTCCCAAAACTGAAGATCTGATGCTCCAAAATGCAACCCCTCTCAGGAAATCAGCGCCCGCACCTCCCAACAGCTCTGATGAACATGTCTCGTGTACTGCCCCTGCCACTCGAAATGCATCTTGCCAGATCCTCTGCATCGTTTTTGAAACTGCTAGAAAACCTTCACGTTTTGCTCACTTTTGACAAGGTGCACAATCCCTTGCCCCTGCCACGCGAAACGACATCTGAACCTCCGAAAGCGCTCCGTACCCCACAGTTTTTTGCACTTTCGATTTCGAAATGTGCTTCGCGCCACAACGGCGTGCACTTTTTCGACATCTCAACTTCCAAAAGTGCTCCGAACCTGTCAGTTTTTGACACGCTTGACTTTGAAATGTGCTTCGCGCCACAATGGCGTGCACTTTTTCGACATCTCAACTTCCACAAGTGCTCCGAACATGAGGTGCTTTGTACATTTTGACTTCGAAATGTGCTTGCGCCACAACGGCGCGCGCTTTTTTGAAGCACTCAACTTCCAAGAGTGCTCCGAAGCTGAAGTGCTTTGTACATTTTGACTTGGAAATGTGCTTCGCGCCACAACGGCGTGCAATTTTTCATCTCTCATCTGGCCAGCTGGCTCCGCACCCGCTGCTTTAGCGAGCCTACAATTCGACCCTCCGGAGCCACAAATCAGTGGAAAAACACAGTGTTTCGCAACTTTCCTACCTTTTCGCGCACCTGGATCTTCTTTCTTCGGAGACTTTCTCTTTTGATCTTCTTTCTTCTTCTCTTCTCTTCTCTGACTCTTTCCATCTCTGCTTATTTTCATCTGTCCATGTTGTCGGAGATTTGACTTCTAAACTTCCTTCGATATCCTTCGATTATATTTTACGTAGTTTCTGGCATCTATCCTGACATATCTTCTGCCATATCTTCCCAATTTTTCTGACGGACAAGTCTGCTGACAATTATTGTGGCATAACCTCAGCGATCTGCTGTGCTGCTTGGCTCTGCCGTCCATCTTGCCTGGATTTTGCCCGCCAATGGCTTGTGCTGTAACAACAACCGTTTCACCACTCCAAAGCCGCATGAAGAAGCCGAACACCATCCACGTGCAGCAAAAGGGTGCGCTGGGAAAACCTTGCTTACTCTGACAATTCTTTGGACATATATTCTGACAGGTGCCTATGGCAAGCTGTCAGATTGGCATATGCACCGGTTCCTACGTGACACGACGCAGAGAGTCCCCGAGCTTGCTCTTTGACAAGGTTTGGGATGACACAGCGACTCCGCGAGCTAGGACAGGTAGAGGTAGGAGGGGAAGAGGAGATGACAAAAAATCCAGAGAGCCTCACCTGACGGGGAAGAAACAAAAGCAAGCAGCACCCCCATTTGAGCAGGCAGTCTATGACCAATTTCCTGCTTTTGCGGCATAGTCTATCTTACACGGTCGTTTATCATCCACCCAAGAGACCAATGTCTGGTGAAGCTTTCCATTGCTGGGATTCGCTCAGCATGCTGCTATGAGTGTGGGTCATTGTGTCTATTGTAATAATCTCTCAACCAACACGTGAGAGCAGCGTGACGGCTGACGCAAAACCTTCAGAGCGGACAAGCACGTCTTGTAAGTCAGGTTAGCCATATGTCACAAACGCCCATACAGTCATTCAATGGTTCAGTCAATTAATTTCCTACAGCCACGTACTATTTTGAAACTTCCGCTCTGGTGCGGCCAAGCATACTGTTAATCGTTATTGTTCTGAAAAAGGTCATCATGATACTCTTTATCGTTCTCCACTTTGGACAGTGATAAATAACTCCACACTGCTTCATGAAAAAGTTTTGCAAAGTTGGTCGGAGCTGATGGTCATGCCGGGTATTCACCCTGAGTGGGGTTGGTTCTCCTCTATTTGAAATGGTGAAATCTCATCACGGCCGAGCTTCGATATCCGTGAAGACAGCAACAAGTGTTTCGTGCGTCGTTAGCGCAGGTAGGGAAAGCAACACAGTTCCCAGGACACTGGCCACCACCTGAGTTGTGTGGGAAATGCAGCTAGTGTGCTGAATAACATTGAATAACAAAGCAGATCAGCGACAATGCAAAGTTGATGAGTTCTGAACGTCCAATGCAACAAGCGTTGGTTCAAGACGCCCAGAGGGGTGACGTTGTGGAATATTGCTTTGCTTAAAGACGAATGTTTCCTGGGGTTTGAATGGTTTGAAAGCAAGTTTTATCCTGGAGATGGCAACTGAACCCTGTCATGTCTCATGTCTTTACACATGTCCTCGAGCTTCACATGCTTCACCTCCAAGGCACTAGGCTACTGGACACCGTATTCAGCACCAGCCATCCGCATTGAGATTGCAGTTCTCTTGAAATCAAAAAACTCGCAAAGCCCATGCGCTGAAGGATGGAAATTGCCTCATGGCAGTTGTCCTGCAAAATGTGCTTTGCGGCACTGGAGATAAAACAACGCACCAAGCACAGTGCAAGCAGTGCACAACAATGCACAATATATCACACACCAATACACACCAACCAAAAACACAACACTCACCACCTGGCCTGACACAACCCTAACAGATCCTACACTGCGCCACTGCGCCACTGCGCTACTCTCAATGGACTTTGTCAGACTTTGTCCAACCGCGAACCTCGGAATTGGTCTCGGAGCCCGTGGATCCACGTTCTAACCTGGAGGTCTAACTCTCAAGGCATTACTTTCTGCCGAGACGGAACGCATTTGGTCATGTTTAAATTTAATCGTGACGCCGTCATGTTTTAAACATCTCTCCAAACCATTCCAAACCCATGTCCACCATATGGGGCCCTCACATCATTGGTATTTTATGGTGTTTTTTCGTGGTATTTTATGATATTTTATGGTATTATGGTGGGACAAACGATCGAAAAACCATGGAAACACCATGGAAAAAACACGAAAATCCCATGGGAATTTCAACCTGGATGAAGCCACAGATCGCTGGCTCGGGGAGATGGGCGCCATGAGCGTCGCTTGGAAAGGCCGTATCCCGTGGATGTGGAAGATCCCAATGAGTCTATGATAGGCTATGGATGGCTATGGCTTATCTATCTGAATCTATCTTATCTATCTTGTTGCAAAGCCACAAATGGAAGTGGGAAATACAAAGGTTAGTTGAAATTATGATATGAGACAAGAGATTCATCGCATTGTTCACCATTTTGATCCATGTTCCCCTGCCATCTGCCAAGCTGGGAGCCCAAAAGGCCAGATCGGTCACACGGATTGGCACCACAATTTGGCCAAGTTGAAAGGTGTGGAGGGCGCTTCCCAAAACTACCCATCTGATCACTCCCGCTGCCCGGGGCTGTTTTCCACTCACAGCTCTTCCATCGACTCCTCGATCAACGCACCAGCGATGTCAGACACAAGCCACATCTAGCCGCTCTGCTGAAAATGACAATATACCAAAAAGCATCCAAAAGCAGTGTTACTACATGTAAAAAGCTATAGCACCGTGAATTCACATCAAAACGATTCATTTTTAATGCATGTTCACGCCATTCAGGTCATTCCGGATGGGAAAATTCATAACAGCTTGTTACAGCTTGTTGATCCGTCCCAATGTTCCAAACAGTTTCCAAACAGCAACGCGTCCTTCAACTTGTCTCTCTTCTTCTGCAGCTCGGAGGGCGTAAAAACCTGGCGACACAGCAAGATGTAAACTGAAAGAATTACAGATGGAACTGGGCAGACTGGATGATATGATATGGATGATATAAATCATATAAATCATATAAATCATATAAATCATATAAATCATATAAATCATATAAATCATATAAATCATGTAAATCATATAAATCATATAAATCATAGAAATCATGTAAATCATATAAATCATATAAAGTGTTCCCGAATAGAATTGAAAATGACAGAAACGGAACAAAGCAACTGCATCGGTCAGTCAGCACCTTTTGTTATGCAGTTGGCTTTGCGGCTGTGTTTCTGTCAGATG
>Ga0126342_10019133_pt1 | contig 11673 bp, 11 predicted proteins | sample Cyp1metagenome_FD_92528 | JGI IMG/M metagenome (GOLD analysis project Ga0126342, IMG submission 92528) | Coral microbial communities from Lord Howe Island, Old Settlement Bay, Australia - Cyphastrea 1 metagenome | ecosystem: Host-associated > Invertebrates > Cnidaria > Coral ... | reverse complement strand
CTGAGCTGGGAAGGTCCCAGGTTGAGGTCCAGCGGTGCGCACTGAGCTGGGAAGGTCCCAGGTTGAGGTCCAGCAGTGCGCACTGAGCTGGGAAGGTCCCAGGTTGAGGTCCAGCAGTGCGCATTGAGCTCGGAAGTTGGCGAAGAGCTTGGCGAAGAGTTGGCAAGGCGGAAGTGGAGGTGGAAGTTGATGCAGACATGGACCAGGAGAAACTGGAGGAGGAGGCGAGGAGAAGGACGAGGAGGAAGAGGACGAGGAGGAGGAGGAGGAGGAGGAGGAAGATGCGGCGGGCAAGCGCTCTGATAAAATCTAACAACCCTCACCTGGCAGGCGGGGAATGAAGATCTTCAAGGGAATTTCAATTTCCCAGCCATGTTTTTATTCTGGTTGGTGCTTGGAACATTTTTTATTTTTCCATATATTGGGAATGTCATCATCCCAACTGACTTTAACTCCATCTTTTTTCAGAGGGGTAGGGCTCAACCACCAACCAGCCATTATTAACCATCATTAATCATCATTAAGTCACCATTAAATCACCATTAAATCACCAACCAGATATTGGTAGATGATTAACCATCACCATGGTATCTTCCAAGGTGGAGCCTGGGCCTTTCTTTCAGGCGTTTGCCAGGCCGTCGACTGCTGGCCATGGTGCTGCTATATATGGTTTTCCATGGATCCCATCAATATACCCTGTTAGCATATATACCATCACCATGGATCCTATGGGAAAGTATAGATTTGTTCGAACTTTGGAAGGTCTAGGAAGGCATTTTCTATGGCCACGCAACTAACATCGAATCTTTTGCCCGCAGGTGTCGCACCGTAAATGGAGACCATTTGGATGTCTCCGAGGCGTGGTGATGGGATGTGAAAATCTTCAACCGTCGGCAGTTGATCTAGAAGGTGGTGACCCCTAGCTATGTTGGTGATTTTTGAATTGGTCTACCTAGAGTCTGTTGTGGATTTGTATGTGTATACTTGGATAGATATTGGTGACCACAAATTTGATATTGGGGCCGCCCTGTTGTCCGTATACAGTTGGGAAAATCGTGACGTCCCACGTATACGTTGACTCCATCTTTCTTGGGACGGGTCAAACACGTATGGGTAAATAGGGATACACCCCCAAATAGCCGCTTTAACGGGGAAAGATGATACACAAACAAAGTTGGGGCTACTCTATTTTCGGAGGAACCTAATACTTAAGGGACCATGGGAAGGGGAATTCTACCAACTATTTGGGTGCGAATAGCTGGTCTGATTGGTCTGGCCCAGCACGTCATTGTATCACCTGCATTAGCTGTGTGGGTATTGTTCTTTTTGGTCAATTATCCACCAGGACTGGTGAAAAGGTGTATATATATATATAATACTTTTGTACTCTTTCTATCTCTTCTATACATGGTAGCAATGTAGAACAGAATCGGTTTTGAGGAAATCTAGATTTGGGACAAGTTCAGGGCACGTTTTTCTTGCCGGATGAATGTCAGCGAAATGCGTTTGTTGTTCAGCCAACCTCTGATAAGCAAAGGATGGATGCATTGCAAATCCTTTCTGGTTGGTGGTTTGGAACATGTTTTTATTTTTCCATATATTGGGAATGTCATCATCCCAACTGACTTTCACTCCATCATTTTCCCATCATTTTCCCATCATTTGTCCCATCAATTTCCCATGAATTACCAGAAACCATCGGACATGAATTACCTTTTCCAGTCGTTGTGATATTCCAGTCTCATCTATGTTCCATGAAGGTCTGCCAGGTACCTGGTGCTCCATAGTCTCACTTGACGCGAACTTGATATAACATGAGATAACATGATATAACTATAGCATATATATGCAGATATCTATCTTTGGTTTACAGACAAACCAACATCACCGGCCCTTAGAAACACCGAGAACCCCCACAGCCTCCCTAAGCCGTGCGGCGTTCACGCCGCCGCAGTCTCCGAGCGTGGTCGCTTGGGAGGTGGAGGTGCCAAGGGGCCATGGGGCCATTTGGCGGCAGAAACATAAAGAAAGGCAGTATGGTGACGATGAAAAACCCTATTATATACACATAAATACAAAATATATAATATAATCTATATATATATATATATACCCTATGGATCCAAGTACCTTCTTAGACAGTGTTTGGATCCATAGGGATATACATGCATATATAAACCCACAACACTATATGTTTATCAATCACCAATTTCAGAATGGATTGCTATCTTTGGATCATGGATTTGCTCATGTTGGGACACGTTTCTTTAATAAAACAATGTGGCTGAAGATGACAAATTCAACAAACAGCAGGGACATGGTTGAACCAGCTGACGCTTCCTGACCAGCTGATCTACTGTTCGAGTCGCCGGTTGGCTGCAGCAAGATATTGGAGTTAACGCCAGCCGTTTGGAAGAAACAAGCGTTTTTTTGTAACGATGACGCCAAGGAAAATTCATAAGCCAACAACTACAGAGACATCCAATTTATACAATCCAAAGCAGATTGTAATGCTATTCCATAATTTTGGTTGCTGGTTTGGAACATTTTTTTTTCCATATATTGTGAATAATACTCCCAACTGACTAATAACCACCACCCAGTAATCAGTTTCAATCTGAACTTAAGGGACTTGACGCCATCCACAGTGCCACAGGACGCTTGACGTCACCGCCCACGCAGCGTTTGGCGGACTACAGCGGTCAAGCTGCGCGGATGTGGGGGGTTCTCAGCGGGCGGGAGCAACAGGGTCCGTATAGATGGCGGGGATTTCCTGTTTGGGCGAGTTGAACGTAGTTGGAATGGTGGTTACCATCTGCTTATTTAACGGTTTGCCATGGAAAATCACCATGCTATTAAGTTCGGTAAACCATCTATTTCTATGGGCCATCGAAAAACCATGGCTATGTTAGTCATAGTGTGTTCAATAACCAGAGGGCAAATAGGTCTTAGACCCCTTAAAACTGAAAACTTTTGAGATGTTGAGATTAGACCCTGCACTATGGCGCCAGGTGATTCTTGTTGTCGTGAGCCCATGGATGGATGGTCCAATCTATTCATGTGATATGGTGTTCCTGAGGGTGGAAGTGAACGTGAATGAAATAGTGCCAATATTATATTATATTATATTATATTATATTACATTATAATACAGTATATTATATATATACACATAGTTGTCATTTGCGTCATGTGTAGACATTTGTAGCCGATGTATGTAACACCATAAACTTCTACAGCTCTCAGATAGGGCCTGTGGTCCTGTTCAACTGTGGTCCCCTATGGTCCCCTGCTCCCTTGTTGCCCCATGCTGTGAAGCCTAAATGGCTATGGATCAATCCCTAGAGATACCATTTATAGGGATGAACATCCATAAATCCCAGCTATTTTGGTGTGAACTACAGGGGTATAGGGTTTTGACCCATATCCATATCATAGATGATTATATCATAGATGATAATATCATAGATGATAAATGATTATAATCATATCAGATGATTATATTATTGAATATTATAGATGAGTTGTTATCATTTAAATATAACTGATGATATAATCATATCAGACGTACCCTCTGGTAATTTAGCATGGCCATGTGAAAACACAATCTACGTATATAAATCATTCTATAAATGGGCCAATTTCCATAGCTTTGTTAAATTACGGAAGGGTAGTCTCATGAACATGGCCATTGAACATAATTGTAGCTTCCACATTCAGTGGTTCCCAAATGGCAGCATGCTATGCAAACAGATGATTCCATGTATATAAAGCATGTTGCAAATACCACGCAAAGTAAAGCTTCTTGCCCCAACATGCTGGAAATAACCTGCACATCGAGGCACAGAGGCTTTAAATAGTGCTGCGCAAATCCCATGCAAATGAGAGGCTCCAGAAAAAACGCACATGCAAAAGTCCGCTTAAATGTGTGGTACCCCAAAACTATTGCTTTCCACAGAAATCAACGGTCCCTTTGTCAATCTTATATGATAACTTACGGTCCCCTGGCTTAACCTTGCAAATGGCGGTTTGATGACTCGGCGGTTGGACGATCCCTGCAATACCCCCAGGTTTGATAACATGAGAGCCCCGGCGGCGTTGTGTCTCGGACATTTGGCAAAGGGTTAACTGAGCGGCTGCCAAACCCTGGTTGGTTGGTTGGTTGGTTGGTTGGTTGGTGTTTATATGGGATCATACTACGATGAATACAGTGGGGATTGTCATGATCCAATAGACGTTGTTTTGCCGATGAAGCACTTGACTAGTGGTATTCTTCAACTATGGCCCGACAGAAGCAGATTTGAGCGTGTTTGAAAATAGGAAAACCTATGATTTATATGATTTACATGGGTTTTAATATGATTTACATGTGTTTATCATCAGTTTCCCTATTTTCGCATGTTTATAGTATGTTAAAATAGGGAAACTGATGATAAGCCAGTGGATTTGGGAGTAACTCAATCATCATATTTCCAGGAAGAAACACCTTCGTTGTTTTTTTTGTTGAGCGGCACATTCCAGCACGTTCCAGACCTTGTAAAGTTCACCCGTTCTGAAAACAATCCCAGGACATAGATAGCGGAGCCACATCAGCAGCAACTGTGCTTGATCATGGATCCTCCAGAGGAAGTCAGAAGCATACAAGGTATTACGGCCCCCGTTTACGATAGCTAAGTTGACGCACATAACTTGCTTAACATTTGGGGTTGATTAGGGGGATACCCTCTGGTAAACAGTCACATAAGTATGGAAAATCACCATTTTATAGCTGGGTAAATCAACTATTTCTATGGCCATTTTCAATGGCAAACTGTTTGTTTACCAGAGGGTATAACGAAAAGTTCACTGAGCTTGTCAATCAACAAGCATAGCTGGAAAAAAAACTCTCCTCGTAAGAAACCACCAAGTATTGCATGACGATGTCCGACGATTGATGACTGCTACTATTTGGAGATATCCCCAAATAGTGATGGCGTGCTAAAATGATACCCACTTCATTTTCATGCTAATATGATATCCACTAGGGAGATACCCCACACATATATATATATATATATATTATATAACCAATTGGCTTATTCATCCGGGGTTGACATGCCATTGTCATTTCGATAATTCTTAGCCTCAATAGGAACATCGCCAATGGCAAGTTGACCGTTTTCCCCTGATAGAGGTGATTGGCATATACCAATCCAGACCATAGCCATCAACACCTGGGCGGCTTTCAACACACGGTTAGCGTATAGAAATCCCTTCAAGACTCAAGCGTTGGCAATTGAAACTCACATGACATCTCCGAATTCCGAATTGTAATTCTGTAGATGTGGAAAAATGTGAGTGATTGGAAACAACATCTATAGTCAGTGCATGTTAATGTGGAAAAATCCTCTACCCGATTGGATGCTGTGATTAGAAAAACCATCTATAAATGGTGAATTTTCCGGCCTCACCTTCACCTCCAACGAGGCTCGCGGGCGCCATTGTTCCGTTGGGTTTCTTTGCGGCTCCAAAGCTAGAGAAAGATGACAGCCCTCGTGAGGCTCGAAATGCCAGGAAGACACTGCGCTATACGCACACTCCCAGAGTCATGTATTCAAAACTTGATGTGGAACTGGGGAGTCAATGGTTGAAGCTACGTTAGATACAGTAGCATGGAGACCATGGAGTTGATGTTTTGTATACTATCTGGTTATTTACCAGTTCGCCATGGGAAATCACCATTTTAAATAGGTAAAGGTAAACCATCTATTTCGATTAGGGCCATCTATATATACCATGGCTAGCCCTGTTAGTCATCAGCCCCACAATCGTCATGGGCTGGGCCATATCCGCCAGAAATTTGTGAAGCGCCTTCACTATTTGGTGGCATCCATCGGCATTTGTTGTCGCTCAACTGCAGAAATATATATATATATATATATCGTCAAGTCTTGGATGGATTGTATCTGGTTGGTGGTTTCAAATATTTGTATATATTTGTCATATTCCATAATATATCCCATAGGATCCATGTATAGTATATATGGTAACATTTACCATCAATATACCCCCAATGTTAGCATATATACCATACATGGATCCTATGGGTATGGAATAATCATCCCAACTGACTTTAACTCCATGATTTTTCAAGATGGTGAAATTGCACCACCAACCAGGTATCTACGTTTTTTGTATCGAATTGTCATGTTCTTTTGATGATTCGACTAGTAAACACCATCACCATGGATCCAATCCCCCAGCAATGGGACGCACAAAGGAACTGTTCGCTGTAGGTAGCCAGGTACCCCCGTTTTCCAGTCACTCAGTGGTTGATGATCATCATTCTAATGTGGGATATTGACATGCCCCCGTTTTTTGACAAACCCATCTCATACTCTAGCTTCCTTATCCAGTTATCTCATTGATATATCATGTTATAATCCAACTATATCCCAATTAATACTAATAAATTGATTGGGTGATTCTATTGGTTCGGTCGCAATTCCTGTTGCTGCTGAAAGAGCCTCGCAATTTGAGGTGAGCTGATTGCAGTCGTGTGGTCGACAGTGGCGGTGAACAAGTTGAATGAATCTTGCTACAACTATTGCGTTGAAAGGGTGTGTGTGTATATTATATTGTGACTTATTGATACTTATTGTGATTATGCATGAGTAATCGATAAACCAAAATATGTTGATATGCTGATACTGATTTTCATGGAGTTTTTCTTTGCTTTTACCGAGGGGTGCGAACCCTTCATTACCCGGGGATGACCTACCGATAGCCTTGTTTTACATGAGTCGTCTCATCTGTGAAGGCAGAAAATGTTGTCCGCATAGAGAATATACACACAACTGGTTGATGGTTTCAAACATAAACTGAAAAGGTCATAAAATGTATTTTCCTGGTTGGTGGTTTGGAACATTTTTTATGTGTCCATATATTGCAAATAATCATCCCAGCTGACGAACTCATATTTTTCAGAGGGGTGGCTCAACCACCAGAAATGTATTTTCAATCCATCAGCCATGGTACTTGAATTGGGGTGATCATCAGACATATCCCGTTGTTGGATTCTTTTGGAATGACCTCAGCGCCGCACCGGATGTCATGTTGATATGGGACCCTGGGACAATGTGGATGGGAGACATTCTGGCGAAGATGAGCGAGACATCCGTTCCCATCCCCCATTCTAACCCGATTTTGTCCCGGATCGATATTAAAGTGTTTGGTGGTGGAACAAGTGGGTGATTTCAGAGAATCTAACATTGGTCGGCTGGGATAAAAATCATACCTCTACAAGTCTAAAAAAGGGGCGGCAGTGGCTATCCCACAAGCTGGTAGGATTCAGCTTGAGGCAAAGTAAAAATGGAGATTCCAGGCCTAACCAGCAAAGAAATGACTTAAAAAATGAGAAAATACTGATTCAAGCAGTGAACATTTGGATTTAAGCAGGACAGATTGATAGTTTTACTTCCGATTCACCCAACAGAAAAAATCGGAAGCTTTCCATCTGGATAGGGGTACCCGTTTGTCAGGTTATCTTCCCCATCTGTTTCATGGGCACAAAAACTTGCCCGGGGATTCAACTGGAGGTTTCCGAAAAGTCATGGGACCCCCAAATCATCCAAAAAATCCCATCATTTCTGGAAAATTTGGACAATTTTGGAAAAATCATCCACATTTTGGCAAATTTGAAACCCATAGCTTTGGGGATCCTTCATTTCAACATATTTCAACAGACCCCCAATTGAGAACTGCAGCTTTAGTCGCCATGGAGTTTGCTGTGCGCAGATGACCCTTGCAGCGCTGAAATGGAAGGTGGGAAGATCCTTTTTGGCTTCGGTGGTATGTTCGAGTCCCTTGATTTATTGGTGTGTTGCTCCAACAAACTAGTTTGTGTTCCTGACCACTGCCGAAGATCCTGAATATTTTGTTGTTTTGTATGTCACATCACAATAGCTATTGAAAATCAATGTGGAATAGGTAAATCAACTGTTAATGAGCCATTTTCAATAGCTATGTTAGTCATTACCAGAGGCTAGTCACAAAATTATATGTGTTTGATTGGTTCATATCTTCACATCCCCAAAAAGATCATGTCCGAAAGTTCATCTCCCAACACAACTCCACTTCGACTTCACTGCTTTAAGCAATTTATGCAGGAACCCCCAACATCGGTTATTCACACCCTGATGTGTTCTCTTTTCCAAGAAAATCAATCCATTTACTAACCATGTCCTTGGTTTTTGAAGATTGACCCCCAAATTCTTGATGCTTAACCCATCTATTGGTCGGTCTATTCCCGTGATCGTCCCAATGATAATCCTGATGGTCAGAGTAATTTCTCCTACCAGGTTTTGTTCCTGGTAAAGAAGTTTTTTCCACATGGTCTAGTCATGATCGCAAGAGCAATATAATATCCCAACAATCATCCCAAAAATGTCAATCCTAGAATAATTCCCATATACCCTCCAGTAAACTTAGCTAAAATGATCCCGACAAATTATAGATAACCTATCAAAAATCATGGGTTTTCCGTAGCTTAAAGCCTTAGAGACCTCTCCATCTCGCAGGTCCCCCAGCTACGCCACCTCGCGAGCGCCGTCTCGGCGCTTGGAGCCGCAGGGGCCCCGTTGGATCAGTTGCAGGGGACCTTTGATGAGGTGCTGCTGAGGCTCGAAGCAACTGGGGTATTGTGGTTGTAATGCTATGGGTAACTATGGGAGGGGTCGTGATGGTAGATGGCAATTGCAATTGATTAATTAATGTGATATTAATATGTGTATATAAATATATATAAATTATAACTTGGCAACTTGATGGGATTTTTGGGGGATGAAGATGATGAACACACGCATTGTATGATGATTCAACCAGACAAAATTGGGATTTAAGCGTGAACATTGGGATGTTTTGTGGTGATTGTTTCTGGCGATATTTTTTGGATGGGTCATGCAAAACGAACTTTAAAAACATGATGTGATATTTGGATATTTTTGGATGTGTCTGAAGATGAAGGATTTAACACCCAGTTTGTGTCAATTTTGATGGGGAGATGATTACCCAGTGGACGGAATGGGATTTTCCAAACATAAGATCCATATTTGAATTATGAAATAAATCCTTCCTCTAAAATTGGGGTAGATTCTTAAAATTGGACCCCAAACCAATTCTTTTATCACTTATAGTCACCAAGTATTATAATATTGCCATTTGTGCGGGTCTTATATCACAAATAATCACCATTATTACAGAGTATTCCCCATAATACTTAATTATGTAATTTATTATTGGCATTTTAGAATTGTCAAAAAATTCATATCATTTCTTTAAAGTAAGAATAACTTTTCCTAACTATTTCTCAATGATTTCCAATGAGACTAACCCCCTTCATCACAACATCTGTATAAGGGATTTCCCCCATCTTTCAGACCCCCCCGGCCCCAAAGGGCCCGGCCTTGACCAGTCGTCCCAGGCCCTGGCGCTTTCCGCCGCACGTGCAGCGCCTGCACGGCCGCGCCGAGGCGGAACGGCAGCAACGGCAGGACCTGGTGGACCAGTCGGCCATCGGAGCGCAGAGGCAGAGCCTCTTCGCCAGGCGCCTTCGGTGGGGATCAAACCTGGGGAGATTGTTGGGATGGGATGTTCATGGGATGGTTTTATGGGTTTGTTTGTTGGGATGCTGTCAGTTTGCTAAGTTATAGTGCCATTAATTATACAACTCCAAGAATTAACTTATAAGGGTTGATGGTAGATATATCGAAGTAGTTGCTAGTAAGGATTAGAAACCAACTAACATCAGAGGGGTCGCATCACTAGTTGTACGGTAAGTTCACCTGGAATTTCTCGAGGATTCCAGGATGGATTATGGATCTAAACCTGGGGCCGCTGGATGACCTCATATTATATATTCATTATATAAATTATATATATATATATATATTTTAATGTTTGGCTGTAAATTGATCATGATACTTTCAACAGATAGATGACTTCATTTTTGCTTGTTAATTGGGAGCAATATTGCTATAGTTTTATTCTCTACCCAGCTAGAAGATTGTGTTTGTTTTTTCTTTGTCGGTGAATCCCCATCTTCTAGGAAGGTGGTCTATGCCATCGTTGGAGCCTTGGCGATTTCGAAATGGAGATGGGTAGGGCCAACCGAGGAGGCAACATAGCTGGGCATGGTTCAGAAACCCATAGGATCCATGTATGGTATATATGCTAACATTTGGGGTATATTGATGGTAAATGTTACCATATATAGCATACATGGATCCTATGGGAAATGGGCTGATTGTCATTGGTTGGTCATCTGAACATGCGATTCTATCATCTCGTTTCGGTTGTCTAATATGAACATCTGGATTCAATGACAAGTTATGACAAGTTAGTGACAGCAACTAAACTTGGATCAACTTGCCATGCCGATACTGGGCCGATACTGTATGATTCAGAACAGGTAGATAAAATATTTAGTTGGTGGTTTGGAACATTTTTTATTTTTCCATAATATATGGGATAATCCTTCCCATTGACTTTCATATTTTTCAAGATGGTTGAAACCACCAACCAGTAATAGATGTTGGGGAAGCTGTGCTTTGCCAGGAAGCAATTCAAAGCTCGCCCCAAAAACCAATGGCGTAATGGCGTGACCATCCAAGTTCCCTCAGCCTGATTTACATTCCTATGTGTGTTGCCAATAGCTCCTGTTGGTGGTTCATTTTTATCTGCATTCCCCCAACAAATGCTATAGATGTCCCTGGATGTAGAATCTGAGTCTAAGCCAATCACCTGTTTATTTCAAGTTGGTGACTACTTCATTTTGCCAAGATCCATGTTGGGTTGGATAGCGTGAATCCATCGACTGCAACATATGACCAGCCAGTTCCGATGCTGTGTTTCCAGACATGTTGGGACCCCCTATCCATCCTATCCTATAGAAATCCTCACCGTCGCATCCGGGTATGGTCGCTCGGAAACACGCTAAGGAAGAGAAAGCCCACATATACAAGTCTGTGTCACTGGGCTTTATGATGGCGGTTACAAGTCACCCCATACTGCAACCCCAACTTGGACCTGTAGAATGTAGGGAACTCTTGAGGTTGCCTTGAGACTTTAGAGGACTGCAGGGGCAGTCTCTTCCTGATTCTTCTTGAAATTCCCAAAGCAAGAGACCAGTATAAGTTGAAGCATGCACGTTTCTTCTGTTCGAGATCAACTTTGGTTGTGCAGCACATGTGTACGACTTAGAGGACTTTGTTCTTCTTCTTCTTTTTCTTCTTCTTCTTCTTCTTCTTCTTCGACCTTCTCTATATTCCTATGACAACTGCAGGTGCTGGTATCTATTGCATCTAAAATCTAAACCATTCCTCGCTGTGCAAGCACGGGCTGAGATACGCAAGTGTCAGTGTGTCAATTGCTCCAGCCACTTTATGCCCTACAGCTTTTGACCATCTAACATGGAAAAAGTCATGGGGCATCATTTCTGGATCTATGTTTTGGAGGATCAAACGAACATCTTTAGGGGATGCTTGAAATAGTAGATAGAGATATTATGATATGATATGGAACTATCACATGTGCATGGAAGCGTCTTTGTCCTCAAGCATCTTTCGGGTCAAGTGCCCATGCGGGCTTGGTTGCCTGAGGTCCTCTCTGAACTTAGGTGGTTTACTAGCGGTGGGG
>Ga0126342_10019132_pt1 | contig 11673 bp, 12 predicted proteins | sample Cyp1metagenome_FD_92528 | JGI IMG/M metagenome (GOLD analysis project Ga0126342, IMG submission 92528) | Coral microbial communities from Lord Howe Island, Old Settlement Bay, Australia - Cyphastrea 1 metagenome | ecosystem: Host-associated > Invertebrates > Cnidaria > Coral ... | reverse complement strand
GACGCACCTGGGCGCAATTGTAAGACGCAGCTGGTGGTCACCATAGTCCCATATATATATATTTCATCCATATCTAATTAACTAATCTAATCTGCATGTTTCAGGACTCAGTTCCTGCCGGATCATATAATGATCCATTCTCGTCTAGTGTGTGTGTGTCAAATAGCCTTTCTTGGAACATGTCGACATAGTATTTGTTTTCTCGGAAGAATCCTGCGCATTGCTCTTGGGAAAATCAATCTCTTGTCCGTGGAAGTGTTTGACCAATGTCGCACCCCTGGTTGCGGTGTTTCACATGCAGAGAGGAAGGAACTGAACTGCTGCAAAGTTCCCAGCGTCAAATCCAAGGTTAAAAGTACAGACGGGCCCGGGTCGTGTAAGGTGCAAGCGAAACCAATTTGCTGCTTGGATTGGATATTAGGGCAGGTGGTCATCCGTTTCTTTGGTTGCGAACGGTAAGTTGGACATGAAATGGAGATGTTGAAGAAACTCAATTTTTTATATTTTTTTCTTGTTCATCTCTGCACATCCATACTTGTTTGGAATTTCTTGTTGGGAAAACTTCAAGGCATCAATAAATCGATGGAATAAACAGCTGTCCTGATGCCCCCAAAGTACAAAAGACTGCACTTTGATCATGTGTTGAAAACTCACTGTGCATGTTGTTCACCACAAGGATACTCAATAGAATTATATAGAACAAATTGCTGAGAAATTGTGAGCACGCACCCAAAGGTTCAGCACCCACTTGGCCAGGTTGCTGCACAGAAGAAACTTTGAAAAAAGACCTTGCGAACGACGCAAACAAAAACTGTAAGAAGCACAAGTGTGGGCCGAAAATCAATTACTGGCCAGTCAATGCTTTAAGGTTAGTGCCGAAAAAATCGGATCAGTACGAGGATGATCCTGATCATCCTGGCTGGCCGCCGCGTGAATTGATTTTTGAATACAAGCCAGTCTGGCCTAACTATGACCCGTTCTGGGAATGTCCCTTGGTCTTGAAGCAAAAGGACGGCACTACATTTGCCAGAAAACGCGTGGATGAGCAAGCGAAGGAGAAGTGCACCGGCTACAAAGAAAGGATAGTCGAGTCAAACAACTGGAGTGACGAGTTGATGGCCCGCAAAGCTCGTAAAAAGTTCTGTTTTCAGAAAACCTACTATGAGCCAGCTTGCGAAATTGGAAATGTAGAGTACAGAGCTTTCAATGGCCAGCGGCTGGATGATGCTTTGCACTGTCCTGCCGGCTACAAGAGCAACATCCCAAATGATCGCTTTGATTCGAAGTGCAATTGTGATTCTAAATATTATTTCAACTCTGAAGACAATGCTAAAATAACTCTGGAGGTGCCATAACCTGTGCGGACAGGGCGCAGTGTGGAAAAGCTGCAGAGCCAAATTTGGGTTTCAGATCATGTTCATTGACAACCTGTCCTCTTTCTCAGAGATGCGCAATAAACGTCTATCGTAATCTGAAGTCTTTGTTGCATACTTCACAGATTGAGACACGTGCAAAGTGGCCAAAAATTGTCCAAAGGTGAGGTGTTGCATTGACTCAAGGACTCAGGGGTCCTCCAAACTTGCAACTCCGTAGGAATTCCATTGGACATCGCTGACGTTCAGTCAGCCAACTTCACACCTTGAGCATAGCTCCAGCCAGAAGTGCACAGCGGCCGTCAGGGTACAAGGAGGTCGACTGCATCTACTTTTCCCCTCTGGAGGGCAATGTGAGGAACCCTGCAGAGGAACCCAGTATCAAAGTTGGCGTGAGAATCACGAAACGTACTATACTATCCTGAGAGAAATGGTAGCTCATAATGGCTCATGGTGGCTTGCAGTGGATATTGTTGCTCATGGAGGATTGGTCGTAATGCTTGGCATATCCAAATTGATCTGTGGCCCCTGCTTCGCTTGTTCGGAGAGTTGCGAATGAAGTTCACGCAGGGAGCGGCTCCCTCGCTGTTTTCAGGTTTTTCAAGCCTTCTTCAAATCATATCAAGTCAAATTTCAACAGGTTTCATGGAAAATATATCATTTAGATCACCAGGCCAACTGGGATCACACCGAATCATCGCATTGTGTCAACCTCAGTCTTGTTCACAGCTCAGGACTGGACCGAGAACTGAAGGAATGCAAGGGGAGTTGGGGTTGAATTGTGAATATGCTTGAGCCATGCTTCTAGAATCTAGCTGTTCCCCCGCTGACGACAGAAGTTGTGTTCTGAAGTTGTGTATATCGATTTCTTTACTGTTTGAGTGAAGATGGGATCTTCTTGTTTTTGTTTCTATCTTTGATCGAGTTCTATGATCGGACCATCCATTGGCAAATGCAGAGGCTGCGTTTTGCGTGAGGTTTGGTCAAAACAGGCAGCACACAAATTTGGACGGAGATATGTTCTAGTCGTATCCAGAAGTGGAACGGACACACTTCTCCATGAACAGTAGAATTCATTCGAAGTGTCAGAGCAAACTACGTCGGCTTTCAAGGGAAAACCTTTGTTTGTCGCAGTGCAATGAGGAGGCTGAATTCCTGCACCCAACTGCAGGCTGACTGGCTCTGAGGATCTCCTGGAGTTGCAGAAGCTAATGGTTTCAGTATGTTTCAGAAAAGTCAGACTTTTGCTCAGTGCCCCTGGGCTGTACTCAGAATGGTTCAGATTCCTTGCTGAGGCTGAAGATCTGACATTGAGATATACTAAAGAATTCATTAGGGATGAGGATCATTGAGGATCATTAGAAATCTCAACGGGCTGTAAATTCCAAGAGCATTCCAAGTGCAGCAACACTCTTCTGAGTCTACAAGCTACTTGCGGGCCGCAAAGCCTCATCGCAAATATAGATTTGTTCCATGGATGCGGAGACGTTGGCAGAGACCAGATCAAGTCTCGCTTGTCGAAAAGTTGCAAACTTATGTACTTTCTCCGGTAAGTTTACCGGGAACCAACACTTCCAGAGCAGATCTTCAATGATCTTCAGCTGTGCTAGATTCGGTGGGAATAAAGCCAAATTGGCAAAGAACCAAATTGGCGGTTGCCCAGTTTCGAAGTGACCTCGGCACTGGGAGAAAGGGAACACCGACGGGATCATCTTCGAGAAAGGGGATCATTTTGGTGGATCGGAGCATACGGTGGGAAGTTGAGGCACACCTAGGCACACCGAGGCACCTATAAGATCCTGTAACTTCAATGCACCACACCATGCCATGCTTGCCATGGACTATGCAACAGAATGCAGCATGCCTCACTTTGCTGAAACTGATTTCATTGCATCCAACTATACAATGAGAGATAGGTCAAAATACTAGCATGCATCAAAGCTGTAGTTTGTGCAACTGATCAGGAGGAGAGTCAAATGCTGACGTAGTTTTGCTCAAGCTGTGAAATGAGAAAGGCAACACAGGTCGGACAACAACCATCACATCATCACAGGCTGCCATGTGGCAGCAGCGCATAGGATGAGATCTTGTGACTCAATGTTTAAACGACTTCAGATGAGCATGCCCAGAGGACACAGCTCAGCCTTTATAGCATATCTCATCATCATCTCATCATCTCATCGCTTTGACGCTTTGACGCGCCATGAGAGCCAGGAATCCGTCGCAAAGTCACGACAGGCTGCACTGGAGCGAACGTGGCAGCAAGCGGAGGAAAGAGCAGAGGCACGGCTGAACTCATCGGAACATCCGTCGCCAAAGAATCACCGACATCGCCGTGACATCGCAGTTTGAGCACCCCGTGACCCTTTGTGAGCCTGGCATAGACCATTCACATCACACCAGACACTGGGCATATCTTAGGTCTTGGCCTCATCTAACTTACCATTGATTCATTTATGATGATTTCTTGGTGAATTCTTTGGATTGTCAAATGCTCCGACTGCAGAGTCCCTTAAAACATGACCCAAGAGATGCCATGAGATATCTCAAGCTCAAGCTAAAGGTCACAGAACTGAGATGTCTTTGGAGCAGGCATTGCAGCAGCAGGAAGCCTTCAGGCTGAAGAAGGTCTGGGCCGAGCAGAAAGGATTTCTCTTTGGCCACAAAAAGTTGATGAAAGAAGCGATTCAAAGAGTTCTTGATTTTTATTGTGTTCTGCGGTGCAGTATTTGTTTTATCGAACTCACAAGATTTCAGATTTCGGCAGCAAAACTGCATGTTGGGAGGCAATTTTCAATTTTCGAGACCAATATGACCAGCAAGGTGATAGCTTCAACCGTTTGCAACCCACAACCATGACTATAAATGCACCTCAAATCGTACGAAGCTAACAAATAGTGGCCTGCAAATTGTACTAAACTTTTTTTTGTTGCACTTTTGGGTTCCCATTAGTTTCCTTCGGTTTCCTATTGCGGATTCCCACCTGCACAGAGGTCAGGTCAAGATATGAGCCACAGTCCATTCAGTCCATGAACCAAGTTGCGATGTGTTCCGTGAGGTCCAGAGGTTTTTAACGTGGTGGAATGCCGAAGCTCCAAGCAGCTCCAAGCACTCGGTACCCGGTGCTAGTGATGAGTCCTAGGAGCCCTAGGAGTCCTAGACTGTGAGAATCTTGCGATGGTGCCATTGTGCCCACTCCAGAGTGAAGAAGTGCGCCAGCTGCAGTGGAGATTAAGCTGAAGCGAAAACTCTTGGAATTGGGATTCTCTTTGATGATCTTTGATGTTAATAGTCGATGATTTTTGTAGTGATGGAGTTCTTTCTGGCTCATGCTGCAATGCCAAAGGTGTGACAAATATGACTTTGCAGAACTTGTCACAAATCTTGTATGTTGAATCCAATTGCCACAACTTTCAGACATGTTATATAGATATACACATCAACCACAATTCTTCACTTTCAGGTGTGACCACTGCGGCACCCTGGCTCAAATTCTGTTTGCTGCCGGTCTTACTTCAACAGCCGTGGCCCCGTGGCGATGCCATGTTGGCCAAGGCGATCCCGGCGATCCACGGGGGTTTCCTGGCCGGTTGGGCCCGCTGGTGCCGAGGGTTTCCCATGTCACCAGTGACAGCGCCAGGTGCTGACCGCATGCAGATGGCCAGGTGGGGCGGAGATGGGGCGGATCCAACCACAGATACTATCCATGGGGGAGTTCACCAACACAACTTGGAAAGTTCTCCGCAAAAAAATGAAGATTTATATAACTTGATTCAACCAAAAACTTTTGCAAAAAAATTGAAACAAAGCATACAGTACTGAGCAATGGACTCCAATGATGGCGGTTTTGTAGTGAAGTCTCTCAACCAACTACTGGAGGTCCTCTCCTGTCGTCCAAGGCGAAAGACCATCAATTAGCCCATCTGGTGAATGGTAGCGCTACCATGAGACGCCTTGAAAGGTCCACATTGAATGGTGGACTATCGCATCAATGTGTTTGGTTGCCATTTTGCCACCCATAGATTCTGAATGAAATGATCTGAAACTTGGACAGTTCGGGTTTGACCACAAGTCTTTGCTCAGCACGCTGGTGTAAGCAGCTCAAACAACGCCACACTTTTTTTGAGTCCTGCGCCCTGAGTCGCAATGCTCCTTGTATTTCCAGTGGGGTAAAGGAGGCATGTGCCGTGTGGTGGCTATTTGACAATAGATTGCATGGCTACTTAGCTTAGCCTCAAAACCATTCAAAACCAATATCCAAAGATTCAGTAACAGCAGCCCCCTTCGACTAATCCAAGGATGAAGTGTACCCCCAAGGCATCCAACTTCTGCCTGCCCTCCAAATCCTGCAATTGTCCGCAAGACATCGCAAGACCACCCTTCCCCCTCCACCGAATACAGTTTGATTTTTGGTCGTGCCCTGGCAAACCAATTGTTGTCATGAATGCTTTCAGGAAATCCCTATGTCATCGCCATGCTTGCCTGGACATTTTCCCTTCCCCTTAAACCAGCCATTTTGCTGGGGCATCCACTGCTGAGCTGCTGAGGTCTATGACCAGGGCATCCCTCGCACCAGCCCTGTGCCGTGGCATGCGTCATGGCTTAGTTCCCCCAGCCGCGGCTGCAGTGCAACGAAGATTCTTGAACCTGCACGAGTATCAGGCAGGGAGTTGATGGCTGATGATGGATGATGGAGATGCTTTGGCCCTAGGCCCTAAAAAGAAAAGAGATGACACATGATGAAAACAATATTGATTGATGTCATTTGGTTGGTTCCTCAAAATGCAAGCATGCCAAATCCTGGCAATTGAGCAGGGAAACCGCTTTTTTCTCACGGCTTTCCTCAAGCTTTAGACCCCTCCATTTTTAGCTGTTGAAAGATGATACCCACTTGCGACGTGCTCTGCTTCCAGGCCCAGCAGATCTTTCAGAAGCTCCTTGGCTGATCCATCAACTGCCTCAACCACATCAACCCCAGGCAAAAATGTGAGCCTTGGAGTCCAGCAACGGCCAAATTCTCAAAAAAAAACGTCAGCCCAGAATCAAATTGAAATCTATGAATAGATCGAAATATGAAATGATATGAAATAATCATAGACCAAAACTGAGATCATAGAATTGGATGATGGGAAAATTTACAGGAAAGCCATATATTTGATGGTAAAAACCATGGTTTCCTGTAGATTTTCCCTTAAACCAATCCAGTGATGAGATCATGACTGAGACATTTCTCCCATATCTTGGGCCCCACAGCCGAGGTTCGGCGTGGGCGTGCCCAAGAATCTGCCGGCCTTCTCACCCGATGAAGCCGTGGCGAAGGCCAACGAGATGCCTGGAGATGAGGTCGTGGTGCCGCAGCTGCAAGATGATCTGAGCCGATTGGCGGAGGAACAACAGATTTTTGATGATTTTTGTATAATGTGTATATATATATATTAATCATATATACAAAATACGCATATACAATATACGCATATATAATATACATGGTTACATTCTATGTATAGAATTGTATATATATAGATATAATTAATTAATATGTTTTCAATTTTTGTTCCCAACACGCAAATTTTTGATGGGACATGTTATCCTTAAACTGTCTCAACCCATGAATTTTGGGTTGTGATCCATTATACCAGTTTCAGTCAAATATTTTTTGAGGTAGTTCTGGAGGGATGTGGAGGGTTGGAAAGATCTTTTCGGAGTTGAGACAAATCCGACTTGCCACCATTTGTCACCTCCCTCCTTCGCGATTTTGCCTTACTCCTTTGAATGTTTGATGAAGCAAAATATACTTCGGAACAGGGATACATGATGCAATCCTAATAGATCCTCAACATCCCAGTAATGGATCACGTTTTAATGGATTCATATCTATTTCTTTGCCATTCCTTACCTTTAAATATCATTAGATCCGGCAAGATTAATGGAATATTATTGGAGATTATATCCCATTCATATTCCATATGCCATGGTATTGAGTAACCTGTAAAACCCACTTAAAATCCTATGAACATATCCGATAGGAAACATGAAGCCTCCGGGGATTTGCCCGAGGTGAAGGCGCAGGTCTTGGCGGGCGGACGTGGCTTGGGCTACTTCAAGGAGCCTACCTGGTAGTATAATTGGGGTTTGGGCATTGTAATTAACTTCAGTCAATATTTTTTTGACCATTTTGGGAGGAAAAAAACCCGCGGTTTCCGTTTTTTTTTTGGTGGGGGCAACGGCCTGTCGCCGGTGGCCCCTGATCCACGTGGCAGCCAGCAGGAGAACAACTTCCAGGGAGGTGTGCACATTGTCCCCAAGGACAAGGTCAAGGAGGTAGCCGAGAAGATGTTGGGCAAGACGCCCCTGGGCGTCAAGGTGATTGGTTTTTGTATAGCTTAAGCAGCTTAAGTATACTTAGGTAATTTGGATATGCTTAATGATAGCGAACCATCTACTCGCAAACAACAACCATGGATGGCTGGTATTGTGCTGATACAGTACACACGGATGATATTGCCAAAATCCACCAAATGATGTAAGCACCCATTGTGTGATTTTCTCTAGGGCCTTCACTTGAGATTCTTCACCAAATTTGTTTGTTGCCACCCCTGTTTACTCTGAGGCTTATTACCAAGCAGACTGGAGAAGAGGGAAAGCCAAACAACACGTCACTTGGCTCTGATGCCTGCTACCTAGCAACTAGTAGTGGTTAGTTGGTTGTATCCCAAATGTATATAATTCCACTTAACTTTTTCGTCTTGTTTCACTCCAAGTTGTTGGGAAGAGATCCTCGCCAACGTTGGTGATAGTATCTCCATCATCGAAGGTGGTTATATCACCACTCATAAATCATCTTGCATGGAGCTTACCCATAGTTTGTAGTGACGGCTCGTTTGAAAGCCACTCTGCAAAAGTGATAGTCTCTGTGGCCACTCCTAGTAGAGTTCGTTCAATCAGTTCACACTAGGGGACATTTGCAAGAAAAATCCACGAGGATGGATGGTAACACAATGTCTTCCCGTAGATCCTCCCCTCAAGCCAGTCATCACTGTTTATATCCCAATGATTACTGGTATCCCCAGGTATCATTGGTTACATCATGTTACATGGCAAATTTTGCACCTAAGACCCCATGAAATATTGATTCAGTTCTGGTTAAGACTAATCATTAGTAGTTTACCCCCAATCCATCACTGGTTGTATCCCAAATTATCAATGGTTATAGTCGTAGTTTTATCCCCGATGGTCTATTAATGCTATATTTTCATGGTTATTTCCACTGATTGCTTATTCCAAATCCAATTATCCCCAATCATTAATGGTTAGATTCCGGGTGTGAATCGTTAAAATCCAGTTTATAATGGGAAATATGGTAAAAACCCAAGTCTTAAGAGTTTTCATGGTTAACCCACCAGGTTTTTTCCAAGCGATCTCCATTGGTCGTCACTCGGTAGGGTGCTACTGGCCGAGAAGGTGTCCATCAAAGACGAGCCTTGGCACTAGACTATCAAAACCATGACATACTTGGGGATTGTGGAAATGGGATGATCTTCCTATTTTTTACATTCTTTAAATACCGGAGGATCATCGTTTTTCATGTTTGAAAATTCGGCAATGCTTCGGGCCTGATGATTTTGCTTTGATCTGAGGAGAAGTATTTCGCCATCCTCATGGATCGTGCCAGTGGAGGCGGGTGTTCACCTGTAAGCGAAGAGATATCATCAGTCGCAATAGGGGAAATCAGTGGTACATTGAGCGAAACATATGGGTTTTTATGGGTTTCTATTGGATTTTATCGAAATTTCTCGCCCATATCCTGATATCAACTCGCCAGAAGCCGTGGTTTTGTATTGGATCTATCATGATCTATCCATTTCAGATCATTTCAGCAGCCGGGGCAGGTCCCCTGATGATTGGCAGCAAGACTGGTGGCACCTCCATTGAGGCTCAATGATGGGACGTTCACTGCTGGTTTGGTTGGAGGATGATGAATTTTCTAACCATTGATAATTGGGGATATAACTATAACTATACTGGAGGATGATGTTTAGCATGCAAATTCGATCTTGTCATGAAGGTTGGTTGGATGCTGGATCAACTAGTTAGATGTATTGCCTGATAAAAGAGAATGATAGCGGGCGTATGCTGTGCGCTGACATGGCATGACTGTTACAGTAATTGAGTTTTATTGAATTTCCTACTACCCAAAAGAATGACAGGATAGAACAGTAGGTATATGACTAACCATTTTGTATCAAGATAAATATTTGATAATATTTGGATAGTTAGATATCATCATGGTTTATTGTATTATGATGGGATACAAATTGTGGTATATACTAGTGATACAACCATTATTTCCTGTATTACGGTATACAACCATTGACACATTATCATGGGATACAACATGGGATATTTTTCGTCTAATGGTGGAAACAACTTTTATTCATATTGCTTGTATCACTAGTATATCACAATATACTATAGTGATATAATCATTACACCATACATTATAGTACCTAATGAGTAGTGGCCATATTATTATGGTACCTAATGATCATAAACACTATATACACAATCTATTATTGATACTCCATATTAAATTATATTCATATTGATACCCCATGATATTCCATGATATCCTCTGGTGAACTAACATAGCTATGGAAAATCACCATGTTTAATGGGAAAATCCACTATAAATAGCCATTTTCAATTGCTATGTTAGTTCACCAGAGGGTATCCCATTATAATACATCTATTGTACCCCCATCATACCCCCATGGCCAATCGCCCGAAAAAAACTGCTTGGGATCCGTCTTCCAGGACATCGCCGCAGCAGATCCCACGGCCATCATCCGCACCCCGGTGGACATCATCGACGGCATCAACCCCGCGGCGGCTGAGAAGATGGCCACAGAGATGGGCTTCACCGGAGCGCAGGAGGGGGGATACAGTAGGATTTTTTGTGGATGGAATGATGTAAATATATGTAAATCATGGAGAAAAATGGGATTTTTAGGGTCATAATTATTTTGCATCATGGAATCTTGATGGTCATAATTGTCATAGTCCTTTGCGGGCAATAAACAAGTCTAGTACCAGACAGTATTCTACTGTAAACGGTTCTTCAAAGGAATTCCATGAGGGACTGGAGTGGTGGAAGAGTTTCAGAACATCCAGCAAGCGTTAGCCAACCAGGTGACACCTTTTCGTACCCCATTCTTGAAACAAACCCAGTTGACATACTTGCCAAACCATCAGACGCGTCAAGGCGAAGGAAGCAGCCAGGGCCCCAGAAAGAGGACTCGAATTTGATGGATTTAGTTCGAATGGCGAAGACATCTCAGACTGTAAATCTTCGTGTATTTGACGCCACAAACCAAAGTGGTAGAAGACTGGAAGACAGTGATTTCCCATGATTTCCCACTTGGTCCAACTACGCTGGAATGTGAGGCCACATTGATGGCAAATCTGTACAAGGCGCGCTGTGTCCAAGGGGTTGCATGACATAAAGTGTCAACTGATCCAGGGGTGCAGCAACGGGTCATCCAACCATGATCCTGAGATATCATAGATATCCAGGTGCTTTTTCATCCTCCATGAGGATCCAACTTTCAAACCTCTGTTGCTTGATGATCATAGGGGATGATATACTACCCAATGAGTTTATGGAATTATCATCCAGGATGGGAATTCGCTATGAAAAACCCAGCATTTCAAAGAGATGGCTTGTAGAATTCCATTGGGTGGTAGTATGATGATCCACTATCCATCCATTCTTATTACTGTATGAATCCCTATGAACTATCATTAACTAACCATGACTCACCACTATTTTCATGAAGAATGATCCATGAGTATCATCCCATGGCCTATCATCCCATGGCCCATGGCTATTATAACTATAACCCACTGTTCATCAATGAACAATCATCCGCTATCATGAATCTCATGGAATCCCTACTAACACAGAATTACAGGAAAGCCCGTCATATTTGATGGTAAAAGCCATATGGTTTCCGGTGTTCCGATTTTCCCCTTACAAACCAATAAAAGTTGATACTAAGCAACATCAACTATTAAATTAACTAAATATTGGGATTACGAAATAACTGGATGTTAGTTGATCCTTTATATTGGGATTATTACTAATTACTAAATATTGGAATTACTAATATTGGGATGTTACTAACGCTAGCGTTAAGTCGTATCAGCTTGTAAAAGTCGTATCGGGAGGCCGTGCGCCTGGAAAAAGTTCAAGTTTGGCATCACCGCAACTTTTAGTAATTGAACAATTTCATTGTTTTGG
>Ga0126342_10019131_pt1 | contig 11674 bp, 13 predicted proteins | sample Cyp1metagenome_FD_92528 | JGI IMG/M metagenome (GOLD analysis project Ga0126342, IMG submission 92528) | Coral microbial communities from Lord Howe Island, Old Settlement Bay, Australia - Cyphastrea 1 metagenome | ecosystem: Host-associated > Invertebrates > Cnidaria > Coral ... | reverse complement strand
TGTATGTCTGTATGTCTGTGTGTCTGTGTGTCTGTGTGTCTGTGTGTCTGTGTGTCTGTGTGTCTGTGTGTCTGTGTGTCTGTGTGTCTGTGTGTCTGTGTGTCTGTGTGTCTGTGTGTCTGTATGTCTGTATGTCTGTGTGTGTTTGTGTGGGTGTATGTATGTATGTATGCATGCATGCATGCATGCGTGCATGTATCCGTGTGCATTGTTTACTTGATAATTTAATATCATTTAATAACCATAATAAAACATGCTTAATGCATACGAATGAGGATGAGGACCGGGATTAGGATGATGAGGATCAGTAGGGAAGACAACGGCAACTTACAAAGTCCTGAGTAAACGGGATGTCCTGATGCCAACAATAAAACCTTTCGCGGGCATCCAGCCATCCATTGTGTCATCTGGCAACTGGAACTCCCATGGCCTCTTGAGCAAATTGCTGTCGCATAGCCTGCTCCCACTCCTCTTGCTCCTGGCGCCAAAAACTGATGGCAATGGCTCAAGTGACTGTGGTTGATGGAGACACACCGTCGCAAAAAGAAAAAAAGCGGCCATCGGCCTGAAAATGTTAGGATCGCCAAAACAGCTCTAGGCATTCTAGGCTCAACTCAAGCATCCGCATCGAGTTCCACCAGGCCGCAGCCGCCGCAGCCGCACCTCCCTTCGCTTTTGAGCTTCCTCTCTCTCCTTCTGCAGCTTTCGAAGCTCTTCACGCTTCATCTCCTGTCGGAAGGCCATCAAGAAGCCATGGCTGCCCATGCGAGGGTTGAACTGGCTGAACCAACCAAAACATCTCAACACGTGATTGGTTTACCAATGACATGGGGATCCATCGACAACTTTTTCAGGTTGTGGTCAAATCAGCCAAACATGCCCTGACATCGCCTGACATCAAGAAACCCGACAATCTTCGAAGAACTCCCCACAACCATAGGCCCTGTTCCAAGTTACAATTCGGTTGTTTTTCCCGATTGAAGAAGTAAATAATTCTGGTCATTGAATCATTGGGATGACCTGGAGCCCATTATCCCCAAATTGGTAGGGAAAATGTCCAGGTAAATGACGGCAAAATCCATCGCTTCGGCCACAACCCACGGCGCAAACCTCGAAGCGTTGCTCCTGGAGTGCCAGCGTTTGAAGCCACCATTGCATCCCAAGCTTGAGAGGTGTACCAAAGACGATGGTATATATTAACACAACATAATATGTGACCGTTAGTTACTGTTGGAAACATAAACCTAAAATTTCCCTGCACAACTGTTTGATCTTGTATGATATCTTGATGGCAATTTACTTTGCCATCTTCGGACTACCATTTGCAAAACATCCTCTGGATGCTTCTTTTTCAGTCCTTACCACTTTCGGCATCTCAGGCAGGACGCTGCACACCGGGAGAGCCATAACTGTACAGACTCTTGGACAAGTGCTTCCTGCTTTGGAGATTCACAAGCGGGTTTAAGCTCATCAATAAGCCTTAGTATCTTTGCAAGTGAGAAATCTCAGCAGATGTCTTTCAGCATTGCTACTGTTTCAGCGTTCAATCTTCCAACTTGTCGGCTTCCCAAATCCTGTCAGGGAAATTGAAGTGGAAGCCGCCATAGTAGCCATGCAGTTTCTCCCCCTTCTCAATGTCCAGAAGGGCACCAGTCAAAGATGCCAAAACTTCCTGCGGTGCATCCTGCAGGGCATCAACCACTAGCACGTTTTATTTTGAAATTAGATGCCAACAAAATGACTGGTTCATGTTCAGGAGATGACCCGTCCAACGTGTTAGCTTGCTGGCTGCAAACTAGATGCACCCCATTCCAACATGATTAACGCTATGTTCAACAGTTTCCCTAGCATTCCCAACATGATCTATCATTTACTTGGCGGTTCCTCCTACTTAGCAAGTGGGCTATCTAGAAGATGGCTACTTACGGCTGGGGTTATGACCTATATGCATACTTGGGGTGAGACACCAATATTGGATGGTCTACCACGATTTATCGCCATGTTTATTTTAAAAATTGGTAGTATGGCAGTTGGGGTGTCTGCCCCTATTATCATCATGGTGAAGAATCCCTTACTAGTGGCTGTTAGTCGTTGATAAGCCCTGCCCTATCCATAAACCGAATAACAAACTCAGTAGTGATCCAATTCATGTCCAATATTCCCATCTGAAAAACTCTGGATATAAAGTTGATATAAAGTCCAATTTTTCACGTCATTTCCTGCAGTGGCGCCGTCTCCTCCAGCATCGGCTTTCGGAGCTCTACGTGATCTGCCGGGGTATCCACGTGGGTCAGGACATACAGCGGCTTGGCGCCCGGCACCTGGCAGGCCCCCTGCAACCGACCGTCCAAGGCAAAGGCCAGGATCCGCTTGTCACCGTCTACCAACATGTTGATCACCTGAGATGGGGAGATGTGTGTTCAAAACGGATTTATACATGTTATATAGTTATAGTTACATATTATATACGTAATATGTGTGTGTGTGTCTAATGCTGCAGCAATGGTGTTGAACTGTTATGACTACGAGAGATATGAATATATTGAATAGATACTCCTCATTCCATTAGCCCTGGTAACCAACATCCCCTTCTATACATGCAGGGCGTCAAAATGAACAAATTGAAATCTGGTACTACCACGATATAGCTACCAAACACATCCAAACAGTATCAAAAACTGATGTTAACTCCCATTACGCTTGTGTGTGTGTGTTCCATTTTATATCTGCGGACTTTGCTGGTTACCATGGATAACCTCCGCTACCTGGTATAGACAAATTTACGCACGAAATGTGTGTGTGGGAGAGGAAATTTGCCCACATGACACCTGCGGTGAGGGCTTGTGGTGCTCAGAAGTAAACCTGCAAAGTAGTCTGACCTGATATTCAATGACTCTCATCCCTTTTCTGGGCAAGCCAAAGATTCGTGCATTGCACATTTCCACTCTCGAGCTTGAACAGTCCCCAAACTCCTGGAAACTAATACTTCTCAGTGACATTTCCAGGTCTGCAAGCCTTTTCAAACTCCAAGATGGCCTTGCCATTGGCATGCAACGCCCCCTTGCCGTCGGTGATGCTCCCTTCATGGCGGCTCTGACGTCCACAATAGTAAGTCCAGGCTTTTAAGCTGCGACCGTCGTAGCGGCGACCCGCCAGCTCAGGCATCATGGTGACACCACACCACCTTGGCAGAGTGGACCCCAGGGACCGCTGATGAAACCAAATGAAACTAAAACAAGTGAAACCTGGACTCAGCAGGGATCTGATGATCTGTGTGAAAAAGTTCTTGGCACATCCCAGAAAGTGTCAAATGGAACATTCGCGCATAGCAAATAGGTTGCCTTAGTCCGTGCCGCACTGCATTACTGTATACAGTATAAGTGTCTGTGAACCAACGGCTATGTTAACTTACACGCACACCTCACCCCCCATCTGCAGGTGCCTCCCTTTTTTCTCCAGGAAACTGTTCATCCCCTATTTTGTGCATGACAAATTCGAAGTAGTGAATGCCGCTACGGATGGGTTCTCGGGTCAACACATTCACGAAGTCGTTGCACAGGTTTGGGCACCGCACAACGTTTCCATCCACCTGGCTGTGGGTCAAACTTCAGCAACTTGAGGGACCAGGAAGTCACACGGTGAGAAATGTGTAAGTCATCCCTTCCTTGTGGGATACATGAAAACCCAACCATAGTGGGATAAATGGATGTAAATTGGAAAATGATGGAATTATAATGGGGATATCATGGACTATACATCAGTTAATGGCCCAATTTTGCAAACTATTTCCCCTGTTGGGTGTGAAGAAGCTCTCCAAATTTGGGACAGCTTGAGCCGTCCCCACCTCGATCTGTTTGGCCTCAGGGTTCTCGGTGTTCCAGGTCCACATGGGCGTCTCATCCTTCACGCAAATGATCTCGCAGCCGTCCTGAAGTCCAGGCTACGGCAATCCATGGCATCCTTTTTATTTCAGGAAAACACCCTTCAAGACACACCCACATACACATGGAGCTGTTTATATATATATATTTATTTATTTATTTATTTATTTATTTATTTATTTACATATATATATCTGTGTGTGTGCATGCATGGATGTAATGTACTGTACTGTACCATACCATACCGTAGTGTCGCATAATGTAGTGTAATGTAGTGTAGCGTAGGCTACAGCAATGTGATGTACTCTATTGCAAAGTAAAGCAAGATAAGTAAGGTGAAGTAATGCAATGTAATGTAGTGTAATCTAATGTAGTGTAATCTAATGCAGTGTAATGTAGTGCAATCTAATGCAGTCATGTAATCTAATGTAATTACAGAAGTGTAATGTAGTGTCTAATGTAGTGTAATGTAGTGTAAAGTAATGTAGTGTAATGTAGTGCAATGTAGTGTAATGTAGTGTAATGTAGTGTAATGTAGTGTAATGTAGTGTAATGTAGTGTAATGTAAGTAAGGTAGAATAAGGCAAGGCAATGTATGTGCATTTGTATGTATGTATATATATATACACATACACACATTTTGTTTACCTTCCCAAACCCACCCCGAACTCCTCTGGAAGTTCTGCATCCTCAGTGAGCACCTGACCTTCCCGGACCAACTTCTGCAGTGCTGCTGGGATGCCACTGGCCCTTTCCACCTCTGCACGTGCCTCCTGGATGCTCTTGGGAACTGGGCTCAGCTCAGCCATCACCGCGCCAGCCAGGTTGGTCACCAGCAGCGCCATGGTCAGGGAGCAAGTTTTGTTGACCTTTGAGCTGTGCAGGTTTTGGCTGTGTTTTGAGCCACAAAAGAGGTCATGTTACAGTGAAGCCGGCTGGAACATGGTCAACCAGATTCTCTTCTTAAGCTTCGTTCTTGATATGATTGATGCTTCACAAATCAAGGATATCAAGGCTTCGGATGAGACGATGGTTTCTGGGGATTTGTTGCGGCTGGAAGAGTTCCAAGGACCTTCCGGTGGCGATTTCTGGCAACTCCCGTCCTCACGCTGCCGCAGTTCCTTCAAATACTCCTGGGAATATCGCACTTGAGCCTCAGGGGATACCCAGCCATGGGCAGATCCATCTGAACACCATGCTGCTTTGGGGCACTCTGATTTCTCCACATCCTCCTTTCTTGCCGCCAAAATCCTCATGATTGATGCCTAAATCCCCATTTTTGATGGTTGAAATGTTCATTTGTGGTGGTTATACCACCATGTTTTCCCACGTTTTTTGCCGGATGAAACAGCTCCAAGATTGAGAGAACAAACCAGGACACCGCACAGGCATGGCCTCCTCTGGAGCCATCGGGTCCTCTTGGGCTCTGGCCTGATTGGGAGATCATCGGTTGATCGGTGGTGTTTTTAGATCAACGATTGGTTGAAATGGGACAAATTGTGTCTTGACTAGTGAGACTGGAGAGAGAAATGTACAATATTTAAGCAAGGGAAACGCTGTTTCAAAGGAAGAAAGTCTGGGTTTCGCCTACGATTACTTTTTCATCGGTAAAGAAGGTGCATTTCACCACCAAAACAGCCCAGCCAGCCAGTGCCTTTTTCAGCTCCTCGTGCTTCAAACGATGGGCAGAAGCCAGGGCCTGGCATCGGTAGTCGAACATGGCAATGAGAAATCCGTTGTAAACGGGCATCTAAATGCAAAATCATCCGCAAATGGCTGAATTCAATTGCCATGTTGGTTACCGGAGGGTAAAACAGTGAAACGGGATTAATTATACCGGCTAAGTCTTGCTTTAAAACTTGTGGATTGCCACTTTTTTTTGTCGCGATTCGTTCATATTCACTATATCCCAGTTCTTGGGAGTGATCAGTGCGAGATCAATGCCGACTATCCCCATTCTGAAGCATTTGGAGGGCTACAAAAAATCATCCCAAGAATCAGGGCATACATAAATGTCATAGCATAAAGCACTACTGTTGGCACTGTTACGAATGAAGTGAGTTCTTTAATTGTTGTGGAACCCACTGTAAAAGTCGGGGTTTAACTGGGTCACCTTCAGTGGGATCCCCATTGAGTTAATCATCATGGTCCCATCTAAAGCTGGCCACAATTGGCAGATATCCATTTAACCACTCTATACTCTATATCTATTAAATGTTGCCCATTTTATACCATGAAAACCCTTTTATACCAAGTCTGTAATCCATATAACTTGACCATCCTATTCTCTCCCTCCCTCTCTCTCTCTCTCTCTCTCTCTCTTCATAGCCATCGGGTCTCCCTGCCCGAGCTGTGCCATCATAGTCGATTCTATACAAGAAAAAATATTGTTGACATAGTTTAACCAATGGTTAAACCAATTAAACCAATGGTTAAACCAATCAAACCAATGGTTTAACATGGTTATCATTGGTTTCACCATTTTAGACCAACGATATCACCATGTCACCCATGGTCCCATGATGAACCCAACGACTCACCCAATGCCGGATCCACTCCGGTTGGGGGCACGCCACCTCCAGCTCTCTGGCCTGATGGAAAGGTGACATGAGCTATGCCCAGAATGCCAGAAGTGGGGCCAATCTAAATCTATAGTATATGCATGTATGCATGCATGCATATGTATATGTATATGTATATGTATATGAGTGAATTTATTCATGCAAGTAGTTGCATTGTTCTAATGAGTTGTATTTATCTATTTATTTGTATGTATTTATCTATCATTTGTATCTACTTGTTTGTATCTATGTGTGTGTTGTGTGTGCATTTCTCTCTCTCTCTCTCCATCGCACTCTGCGAGAGTTCAGTTGTTTTTATCTATTTGTAATTACTTATTTGCATTTATTTATGTGTTTATGTTTACTGTAGATATGTATCTCTAAATCAGATGTATATGTTTACTTATTGCATTTATTTATGTGTTTATGTTTATTGTATACTAATATGCTAATATGTATCTCTATATCTCAAAGAAAACGGATGTCCCAAGTTGTCTTTTCAGGTCATTGATCTTGTGCCTTGGCCCTCCACGGCTCCTCAGGTTGGCTACCTGACGACCGTCCCCAAATGGAGAGCTCTTGGTATAGAAAATGATGGGAGGGTTTTTAATGCCCAGAAATTGTGAATCTTCATGACATTTTTTGGCAGATGCAAAATGACCCCACATGGTTGGTTTTTTAGGGATAATTATTGCTGGGTTCTTCACATTGTTTATCATCTATGTCTTTTGAAAGACTTGGGAAATAGAGATGTCCATCTAGTGTACTTAGTGTACTTACCAACTTCCCAAAGTTGATGGTACCACATGATTGACCATGTCATCTGAGTCATTTAGGGACCACCCCACATGACGACTTCACTGGCACCTTCGGGAGGTGGGCGGGGAGCATGAAACTCCTCGCCGAGTCGAAAGATGATACTGATGGTGATGTCCCAGTTCGTTAGCCAGCAAAAATGAGGATTTAACTCATCGGAATGTGGATTTATCGTTGATTTATGTCAGCTGAGTTGGTGTGTGACTGTGACTAGCTTAACTCTCAGGCTTACAGTAGATATCGAGCATAGTTCATCAGTGTCAATAGGGGGTTCTAAGCCAACTGGCAAAACACCACCTTGTACACCTCATCATCCCAAGTAGGCATGGGAACAAAGACTTCAAAGCACAACCCCGAAATTTTAGATGGAATGGCCGGAATGGCTGTATCCAATAAGAAAATGATCTTCCATACCCTAGAAGAACAGTCTTGCACTTGGTTTTGTTCCTTGAGCTCCAATGCTGAGCCGGGTGAAAATGTCCACAATATTCTATCTGCATGAGTTTTCTTGCACTTAGAATATTCGACACTGAAAAAGAGTGTAAAGATTTCCATACGCGTCGAGCGGATTGATCCAGCTTTGGAATATTCCGACTGCATGGGTTCAATTCTGGCATACTCTATCTGCTAGGAAACGATACATTTTGGGGATGTAACCAATGATGATCCAAGTAAAACCATCAAGAATCAATTCTCCTTGACCAAAAGCACCAAACAATACAGAGATGTTGCTTCGTGACAGTGGCTTGATCCTAATTTTGCTTGGTCTAATTCTTGTTTTTGATGCTTAAACTCTATTCAATCCCCAATGTTTGATCATGAGTTTCCAGTATATCCCATTTTTTCCCCATCTTTGGTGTTTAGTTTAAAGCAGTTTTAAACCAACTATCTATCTATCTATCTATATATATATACATATTTGTATCACTCATGGCATCTCCGTATTTGTTTGTGATATACGAATATACCATATCCCATCGTTATGCCCCTTCCCATATCACTTCCCGCACCCTCTGGCGTCCCCACAGCGGTCACCTTCCGCTCGGCAGGCGGACGCCCCGTGCGCCAGCCTGGTCATAACCCAGCCAATTTGAGGCTTTGGGGTGAACCACCATTTTTTCTGGGGTTGGGGTATGGGTCATAAGCCCATGACAATTACTGACTGGGCTGAACCAACAGATTGGGCACAAGCCAGTTTCTAGTGATAATCGACAGTTAACCTATGTAGGGGTAAAATGAGTCATTGAAATGTCTGGAATCCATCAAATATATATATATATATATATACATGGTGGTGTATCCGATCCCAAGATTCAGCGACGGGGTTCACCATCAAAATTGAGGTTCCATGGCTGGGAACTCCTTTGCATGAATAGATTCAACCGATTTCACCAGGGTCTCGCGTGGTTGATATTCAATTAATATATGTTCACATTGGGGTACAGGGTTAAGAGCAAAAACTGATGTAAAATATCACGTGCCAACGAAAAATGTGGCAAATGTCATCAAATGTCCTGGTAAATTCATTTATGGTCTCCATGAACTCGACTATCGTGACGGGGTGAGCCATAGTCTCATCAGAATCAGAATCTGATGTTTTCACCGCAAAATAAGAGACGTATAGATACATACAGAGGTTGATCCCAGCATCAAACCACCCTTGAAGCAGCTGGCTGTAAAGCGTCTTCCACATGGTGTCACCAAAACATTCGAGATTCGTTTTCGGGTAGCATTCTTAGCGTGATTTAGATCCATTCAGCCGAATATTAGATAGCTGCATCTACGTTTGGATCCCTTAGATCCTATGCTCAGCAATTGCTATCCCAATCCTTGTTGGTTTAATTGCCATTCTTGGGGGTGCGCAGTTCCAGTGAACTAACTGGGTATATCAACCATTGCAACAGGGGCCCCACATCCCAATCTCCGAGGCACTCTGCGGCCGCAGGTGAATGGAGCGATCCAACATGTGGACCTTGCATAGCTCAACGGACTCAACGGATCGGTTCTGTTGGGAAAAACCTTCACTGGATACCATGGGCTTGATCAGTATCCAGTGAAGGGGGTCCTGTAAAATGTCCCAGCCTCCAATTCTGTGACTAGCCGACTAGCCGTGAATTCATCCGTACCCTGGTTTTCACAGAAGAATAGCTGTTGCTTGTGGATGTTCATCCCCCCAATACGGCATAGTTTCTGATTGTGTTTGATCCATGCCCATATAGATATATATATATATCTCTCTCTCTCTGAGGGGCTGTGTGACTAAGCCCGAATGGGTGCAGAAGGGTTGGAAGTGCATGGAGGCCCAAGGGCTGCCAGCTTTGGAATACTTCGTGCATCCGACCATATCATGGGGCGCAAACCTGCACGCTTGGCACCTGGCCAAGAGGCATTGAGAGCGGATGTGAATGGTACCCAATTGCCCGGTACAAACCAAGGTTAGCCTCATGAAACAGAATCTGGGCACTCTCTCGCCGAACATCTCAGAACTCGCTTGGGCGATTTACAGTAATAGAATTGACCAATCCTTCAGTGCTGCAGACCCATCAACAGCAACAGTTTCGTCGGTGGCCCTCAGTCGCCCTCGGCCTCTGCAGGAGGCTCAGGAGATTTCCTTGGAACGCATCATCACAACTGGATGGAATATGAAAAAAGACCTAAAACCACGAACCAAACAAGGTTGAAATAAGCAAATCTACGGGCAATGAAATGCACCAGCTGGGATCTAGCTGCTAGCTCAACTCGGCAACAGTTTTGGGACCTGGGCTAAGACAAGGGCTTACGGAGCGGACGGCTCTATCATCTCTATGTGATAGATTTATGCATACAGCATAAAAATTAACACACACACATATATATATAATCATATATATATATATATTCATATCTATATATATATATATTCATTCGTTCAAGTCACAGATGCCACCGAGATCTTGCAACCAGGGAATGCAACGTCCGATTTAATGTCAGCCCGGGATTAATAGACCCCCAGTTTACTAAGAGGGGGTGCCATGTCTAATTGCAATTTATCACGGTTGACATTCGGAACATGGATTGAAATCTGTTTGGAACAACCGCAAAGCCTGCAAGACTTGTCACAGATCTGTTGGGTTTCCTTTCCATCTTTCCAGCTCCTCAGAACGAAATAGTGACAAGGTGCAGAAATGCCTCTCGCGCCTCCCTCTCCTGGTTGCGCCTGTTGGCAGTAAATGACCCTGTGAGTGGGCAAAGGATTTGAGAAAGGCAACAAATACATTCAAATCATGTTTTACCGCAACAGCCTCCAACCATCCTAAAATAAGTTCTCTTGAAGAAATGTGCTGGCAACATTTGGCAACCTCAACTGTGCAGCAAAATTGGCTTCAGGGTTTAGCGGGTCAAGGTTTCAACGGACAAAACTGTGGATCTCACTCAGCCGCACCTGGCCAGGTTTTCCTGTTCCAGCTTCCACCATGGAGGTTCAGAACGACGCTCTGCCTCCTGAAAATCATCATTGCTGAAAAGCCATGGATAATTCAAATCCGCTCAACAACGAATGCGCAGAACCGCGCACTATCACCATGCATGCAGTACATTATTATAGCTAACCTTCGTCGTTCCGACTCTCGACTCTCTCGACCACTTGTTTGAACTTGGCTGATGTTCGGAATATAATATGGCTCGCTAGCTTGATCTTTGTACATCTTTGTACCAAGGATCTCCGATGGGCCCAGCCTCCAGTACCAAACGGGTGCCAACAAGTCAAGGTTTCCATAGGTTTCCTACGAATCACCAAGCCTAGGCCATCCTGTTTGGGAGACTGCAGCGATTTGTGGAACCCGACCTGTGCACGTGCATCTGCCTCATCTGGACCTGGGCGGTGCCCACGGTGCCCAACTGCGTCTAACCTGTTTGAAAAACTAAAGGGAGTGAAAGAGGCTTTTCCGAATCCCTTTGAGTTGGTGGGTTTTCATTCAATCAAGTGGCAAGCAGAGAGATATGACACATATGTTTAAATACATAGCTATATCTATATATCTATCTATCTATCTATCTATCTATCTATCTGTCTATCTATCTATCTATCTATCTGTCTATCTATCTATCTATCTATCTATCTAATCTATCTATCTATCTATCTATCTATATATCTATCAATCTATCACTCTCTCTCTCTATCTATCTCTATCTCTATCTCTATCTATATCTATATCTATATCTATATCTATATATCTATCTATCTATCTATCTCTATCTATCTATCTCCATCTATCTATCTATCTCTATCTATCTATCTATCTATCTATCTCTATCTATCTATCTCTATCTATATCTATCTATCTATCTATCTATCTATCTATCTATCTGGTATGTATATGTATGTATATGTATGTATATGTATGTACATATATATATATATATATACATATATATATA
>Ga0126342_10019130_pt1 | contig 11674 bp, 8 predicted proteins | sample Cyp1metagenome_FD_92528 | JGI IMG/M metagenome (GOLD analysis project Ga0126342, IMG submission 92528) | Coral microbial communities from Lord Howe Island, Old Settlement Bay, Australia - Cyphastrea 1 metagenome | ecosystem: Host-associated > Invertebrates > Cnidaria > Coral ... | reverse complement strand
TATATATACACTATATAACATCCCCCAAATCCCGGAATCCAAAATTACATACCAAAAATAGCAATTTTTACTGTAAATACCAGTACTTTTGTGAAATTGGTAGGTCTTGGGGGGAGGGGGTACCATATATATATATTATCTATAGATATTATATATATATATATATATATCATCTACATGTTTCTTATATCTATAAATATATATATATATATATATATAATATCTATATAAATATGTGTATATATATAGAATACATCTATGTATATATATATATATTATAATATGTATATATATATATGTATATATATACTCTATAATGTATGAGTATATATATATACACACGCATCTACAGTGTATAAATATATATATATACTATATACATATATTCAGTATATATATATATACAGTATATTTGTATACATATAATGCAATAAAATAATCGGCTTGGCTGCTGCAACCCAGCAACCCTCTTTCAAGTACACAGGAGGTACCGGTGGCTGGTTCGCCACTGGCTTCCCCTCAGGTCAAAAGCAATAGGCTGCTTCTTTCGCAGTTTGCAAGCCTCAAAGCATGCGCTGCCTGCCAGTATATTGGGCACCTACTTCCTTCCAAAATGACAATCAATATACTCGTTCATCTCAAGAATATAATAAAGAGACTTTTGTGAGGAAAGAACCTGCGGCCGCTTCAAAAACCTTTCACTCTTTTCCAGTGGCATTCTTGGATAAAATCTGCCTTCAGCCAAGAAACCAATCCAGCAATAAGCCATGGTCCCCAGACAGGTCACACGCATCGGCGGCTGCTGTGTAGGCAACCTGGGAAGGTGCAGGCTTCGCAGGTCACTGGTGGGTCACGCCACAGCGGCCCAACGAGTACTTGGATCAGTGCCAGCTGTACAATCCATGGAATTCATGGCATATCATCATAAATATCTGCATGGTTTCCCCCTTTCTTCTGGCTACGCACCTGTGGAAAATACTGGACGGCTTTCGCCATGCAACTGCGGGAAAATGCTGGGCGGCTTAAAAAACCCACCAAGACCAGGCTTTGCTGATTTCGACATTCTCGACCCATCAAAGTTTTGCGCAGTCAACTGTTGACTGTTGACCCATATACTTCGGTCTGCCTCAAAATGTGTATATCTTCACCAAGAAACCCTAAGTTTGATCCATATGGACCCTTCTTTCCAGGTTGCATCCTGTTTGTCCTCAAAAATCATGCACCCCTAAAAATCTTCAAAATCCAATGGTTTCTCATCACTTATTCCTGTTTTTGCCATAAATTCGGGGCCTCATCCCCCATTTTAGAAATCATCTCCAAGTCGCAGCATCTAAGCTGCACCAACTGGCTTTCATCTCCGACAGCAGCCGCAGCTGCCCGCCCGGTGTACTTCGACCCTGACAGGCCTGGTTTTGACATCTGGATCAACTGAAAAAATTGCTTTGCCTCTGGTGGGAATGGAAAACCGTCGGGCATTTTGTTAAATATCTTTCCTTTGTTGATCCAACCCTCATAAAATATCATAAAATCACCTTTGGTCACCTTTGGGAATTTGAGTAATACCTCTTTGGAAGAATCGGCTTCCAAATTGTGGGGGAAAAAAATACGCCTCCAAGATGGCGGTGTAGGTCACGTTGTTGGCTGCCAGCTTGAGCTGCTTCATTCGCCTGGGCAAACATGATGACCACGCAGGAAAAGCAGTAGCATAATGATTGTTTGACTAGCTACCCTCTGGTGAACTAACATAGCTATGGAAAATCACCATTTTTAATGGGTAAATCCACTATAAATGGTCATTTTCAATAGCTATGTTAAATTACCAGAGGGTAGGCTATGCAAGTAAGTGTGCCCTATAACCACAAGAGCAACATTCTTGAGGAAACGGGCGCAAAGTGCCGGTCTGAATCTGCAGTCAAATTTTGACTTCCCGAAGCACCAGGTTGGGGCATGTGAAATCCCCCAATGTTAGCCTTACAAATGGGTGAAGAATTTGAGCCCGACCTCCGACAAAACCTGGCCAAACTAATCCCTTTCCCGCAATATTAAACCCCTCCCAGAAACCAGGGTTTAGTGGGGAAATTACACATATTTGGGACCATACAACATGGGTAACATGGGGGGTGTTTAATAGATAGGATGGGATTGGCCATACCCAATCCATCCCCCAAGAATCAGCTTTGCACCGGCTGCACCGAGCCTCAAGAGTCCCAAGGTGTGTATCCAGGCGCGGCCGGCGCATGCGGTCATCGCACCATGCAGGGCGACTTGAGACCTGGGACCTGGCACCCAAAATCTAGGCTTGGTCGATTGTCGTTAGCCTGTTTTGGGGACAGGAGATATCATAAGAATGTATAGAGGTATATGGCATATGGGTCTTTCTGAAAATGAAGGTTACCCCCCGATTTCGTAGGGAATCTGATGATCAACAATCAAGTAGTTTGGGAATCCATAGGTTTGTCATGTCCTTAAGCCCAGGTCCCAGGCCATAGCTTCTAGGTCCAGGTATGCCGCTAGAAAGTGTCACCCTCAACCATAGGTTAAAAAAGGTTAAAATAACCAACAAGCAAGCACACAACAGCGGCCACCAGAAACAGTTGTTGGTTTTATCTTCATTTTAGTCCCGTCGGACCCAATTGTTGTGGAATAAATCCCCTATGTTATGTGGATTTCTTCTTGCTTCAATCCCCTATCTTTCTGGCTAGAATCCATGAAAAATCCCTCGTATTTTTCTGACGTATCACGGCAGTCCCCTGGATCCATGGGGAAAATCCTCCCACCTGCGGCACAAAGGTGCAGTGCCAAATGCCACTGCTGGCACTTCTCCACACAGCTGATGCTGGCACTGAAGCTCACCTCAGATGAGGCTTGGGATGGAACCCAGTGGGGAAACAAACCCAGTTAGAGAGACATATGTATATAATGTTTATACATATATATATATATATATTATATATATATATATATATATATATATACGTATGTGTATATTATATATATATATATGTATGTATATATATATATATATGTGTATATATGTGTATATAAATATATATATATATGTATATATATATATATGTATATGTATATGTATATGTATATGTGTATATATTTCTATATATGGTTTATTGCCTACGTACTTTTCACGAACCAAAGGAATTAAAGTGATGTTCGTTGAGAGGTTTTCACATAAAACTGCATTTTGGCTTATGAATCGATCAGCTTTGAGCAAACCCAAATAGTCATCCTCAATTTCCTGACTACCAAAGAAAATGGGGAAACAATCTGAAGGAACAGCCATCTGAAAGTATATCTATTTCATCTTATCAGAGAATCGGAAGAAGATAAACGGTGACGAGGAAAGGCTAGGCGTCATAAACACTTGTGAAATGGACCTGGGAATGAGCGAATAATGTCCTCACCAGACTGGACTGTGGTCCGCTGAAAGACGATTGCTACCTTTTTGCTCCTTTGTTCACAAAGGACTTGGCGGCTCACAGTGACGGCAGGACCCTGATGGGTAAAAGTAAATTCTCAAACTGCAAATTAAGCAAAATATCCCCCTTTGATCATCTGTAGATTTGGGGACCCAAATCTACAGCCATTCTTGCGACTTCAACATGGCAGTACCATGTCTAGTGGTTCAACCTCCAGTGGTGTTGGCGGCCTAAACCTTCAAACGGGGTCGTGACCTCCCCTCCTTCCTGTTGGTTCCGGGCACTGCATCAGGCTGTAGACATTCCAGAGCCCCAAAGGCCTCCAGTGCCTTCCGCCACTGTAGAGGCTTCTCCTCGGTCAAGAGATGCTTCGGAACAAGACCAATGCAGTGCAATAAAAGGGGCTTCGAAAGGCTTCGAAAACACCAGGAAAATTGGATGATCAACTGATCAACCGCTAAAAATGAACCATGTTGTCTATTCGTCGCTTAGAAACCGTTTCGTGTCACATCCATGGACCACGCGTGACAGGGGCCTCCTGCCCCTGGCCCACCATACCAAAAGCCCCCCATTGAACCCAGCATCGTACGCTGACAACAGCGCGTTGCCACAGATGCGGTTGGTTCTCAAAGCACTCGCCGCCATGGAAGTGTGAAGCCTCATTGCAGGTGAGTGACCCTTCTAGCAGCCAAAAACCTCTTGATAGTTTAGGGTTGGCTCAAGGAGATTGTATTGCAATTGTATGTCATCCACAGTGATAAGATCCTTCCGAATCCGAGGAATGCTGAGTGGACTGTCATCTGACTTCATCTTTGGGTCTTTGGGCTACCGCTTTTCTGGGGTGGTTTTGGCAATCCACCCGCAATATTATGCTTTCAGTCAATTGTGGTTTGTCCAAAAATAGGATGTACCCAAGAATCGCATGGCTGATCATCAATTTCACCATTCTTCAATGGCAATTTTCGGAGGTATCCCCTCACCGTTGGACAAACCCAAATGGTTGGTATCTGGATCAAACACATTATATACCAGTTGTAGCAACACAAGAAAAGGAGGATAGAAAAATTAATTGCCACTCTCACTACTCTAGAAAAATCTTACTTTTCTATCTTTTCGGGTGTTGTTATATAGTAGTTGTAGCTATTTGTAGCTATTGTATTTTCCACCGACTTACCCTCTGGTAATCTAACACGGCCATGTGTCATAGGTAAATCACCATAAATCGTCTACTTTCAGGCGAATTTTCGGCTATGACACACCATCAAAAGCTATGGAAAAGCCATGAAAAAGCCATGGAAATTCCACCGATGACCCGATCCAAAAACCATCGGATCCATCGGCTCAATCTGACTCGATCTGCAAGGGGCTCTTCGGCTTGGCGCCAGCGCTGCCCTGCACCCAAGGATGAAAGTTGAGCGCCCAGCAGCACCACGTCACGCTGCAGAAACTGCATCGCCCTGGCACTGGATGACTTGGATGCAGAATTGGATCGGATTGAAGTGGAAAATCTTGGTACAGGACCAGCAAAACTGGTAACCAACAATAAAGGGAATATCATCCATTAGAAAATTAGATATTATATCAATTATATCCGTCAATCATGTGGTAGGGACACTCAATTCCTCTTCATAAATTGTTTCGTATGGATACCACAGCTCCGAACCGAGACACGGTTGCTGCAGCAGGCGCAGTGCAGCCAGCCACTGTTGCCCCTGCGCAGGTGGGTTGCCATGTCAATTTCAGCTGTTTGGGGCATGTGATGAACAGCTACAGGTGTTAGCCCACTGTTCCCAAAGGCTACGGTTCCCGCTGGCAATGGATATATTGGGTGGTCAAACTTTGGACCCCTCCCTGATCGGCAACGGTTCACGCTTGGCTACCGAAAATGGTTTGGTGCGCATCAAAGCTGCTTGGTTTCTCTATCATTTGGAGATAGGTCAATTTATGGTGACCCGTCCCATCATGGGAATCCTTATTTTTATTTATGATTCGTATATTAGATGGGTGTGTCAAATGGGAAATTTACCAAAAAAACTCTCTGTATGTATTTTGTGTTTTTTTTACACCATGGTTTCCGCTTAATTAAGAATGTTTCCAGATGTTCCCCAAATGATATTTAGAATTGGTATATAATGAACATCCCGAAAATCCTTATGAAATGGATGAATGACCATTCCAATGGATGATCCGAAAAAAAAGATCCCATTGCAACCTTCTCGCAGGCACTCACGGCGGCGCTGAAGGCGATGGTGTTGGCTTCATGTCCGGCCTTGCTGTTGGGTTCATGGCTTGTGAAAACATGGTGAGAGGGGAAATTAAGCGCCAAAAATGAGGTTTAATAATGTTTAATATATGTTTAATACCATCTAAAAAATCTTTAAGATGTGATAAAAATGGACAATATGTGTTTTTTTTCCGAAACTTGCCTTTGAATGGGACATCAAACCAACCATACTGGAAGCGGGGATAGAATGCTACCAACATGGGGATGGTATGAGTCCAGTTGGCTCCCTCTCCCTATTTCGTTTCATAGATCCCGATAGCTCCAAACCGCTCCCTGCAAATCCCATCGGATAAGGACTGGGGATCCAGCCATTCGCAACTCTTCAAACAGATCCACAGCCACGGCCGCCTGGGTTCAAGCCGATTTAAGCCATGCTGTCACATGGGGTGTGGACAAAGTGGCGCTTCTTCACAAATCTTCACAATATGTTTGAATGTTCCACTTTAGCATCGAAACCTTTTGGATCCCTTTGGCCTGGGCCACTTTTTGACCCCTCTCAACTTTGTTTGCCGCTGGAAATGTATGCAGAATTGGTATGACCAGGAGCTCGCCTTGCGTGCTTTCTCACAGCAACTAATGGCGGAACTGTAGGTGATCAAGGTGGAGATCTCACGATCCTGGGTTCTTCATCATCTTCGTCGCCCAGGAGACCAATTTGATCAACAAATTGATGCCGACAATGTAATCATTCCAAAAGTATCCAAAAATGCAATTAGAATCTGGGCGATGTCATACCAATAGAATATTCCAATTAGAATCTCTTGCAAATACCGAGTCCTGCGTCTGCTGTAGGATATCTAAAGCCCTTTGCCATTGGACATCGCATACAGTCAGCGCTATATTGCATGCGACCACATCAAGCTCAATCTGCAAGTCACCTGGGATAGAGAGAAGATGTCTTATTGCTAGAAAGGACCTCCAGACGGTTGCCACAGTCTCGTGGTTGGAAAAGCACCCAGCCATGGCCACCCACTGAGTTAAACACGGAAACAACAAATGGCCATGGACAATAGGAAAATCATCTTCCAAACACATTTTTGGGGGGATTCCAATGTGGGTGCAACCTACATGTTTGTAACCACTAATGCACCGCATGGCATCAAAAGCCATGCTGTTGGGAGTCCCCGGCTGGCTCAATTTTTGTGGAGTTGGAGTGCTTGGATTTCCCCACACGACTTGCATACATCCTCTATATCTGTTCTTGATATTGGGATATTGCAGATATCCCTCTGCTGAATCTTTGCACTTCCCTGTGCCAAGTTTAGATCATGTTCAGTTCATGATTCACCTACAAAAACACCTTCTTGATTCGCAATGCCTTGATTTTCAAGAAAAACCTACAGGAAACCATGTGTTCTCTCATTCAAACATACATGCCAAATGCATGTACATATGTATGCATGTATGTATATATATATATATACATATATATATATTTATATATATATATGTATATATTTATATGTGTATGTATATATTTATATATGTATGTATATATTTATATATGTATGTATATATTTATATATGTATGTATATATTTATATATGTATGTATATATTTATATATGTATGTATATATTTATATATGTATGTATATATAGTTCTGTTTGTATCATGTTGTGTACTATTATATAATAAACATGTAATAAGCTTAGTCGGAGGATATGTGTGTGTATGTATGTATGTCTGTCTGTCTGTCTGGCTGTCTGCCTGCCTGCCTGCCTGCCTGCCTGGATGTATGTATGTATGTATGTATGTATGTATGTATGTATTTATCTATGTATGTATGTATGTATATATATATTAATATATATATACAATGTATACATAGAATAGCTGGACATGACTTGATTAGATATGTATCTGTATAATATACGTGTAATACATGGATTAATATACCCATCATTCCACATCGTTCCACATCAACATGACACCATTCTTCCGCGCCACCCATCAGCTCCAAGATCTCCAAACCCTGCTGCCACTCTGAGGCTCCACTGCAGGACTTCAATGCGCCGCAGCACTCGATGACGCCAAACGCCAGGCCGGACGCCCGCAGCTGCTGCAACAGCTGGAGGCTCCTCGGACTGGAAAATGATGGAAGATGGAAAAACAAATTGCAAAAAACGAGAGAAAAAAATGTTGAGAGATCACCTTAACACTCTGCGAAAATAATGGAAAAAAACATGTTTAACCGTGGTTTTTCGATGTTTTTCTGGGAGGAAAGGGAAGAGTTTCTGGGAAGGGTTTCCATATGTCCATTTCCATGTTCGCCACCATTTGAACCTTTCCTGACGATGATCAGGTTTCGGCCATCATGGTGCAGCTGACTAAAGTTTGATCCTTCCTAGGAGAAATCGATTGGATACACAAAAAACAACTGTGTCCAAACGAAAGCATGAAGGGTTGTGTAGTGCAAAAAAACAACTGGGTTGGAGGTCTTCAATTTTGACCCAACCCCACTTTTGATCAAAGCTCTTCGACAAAGATCAGGCATGTGTTCTTTGTCCATGCAGCAGAATCCTCGACTTGCCAAAAAAAATCAAATCCAGGTGAGAGCCCCACCAAATTGATGGCTACCTCCAAATAGCAATCGCCCAAATCTCTGCGCCCAAAGCTATCCAATCCAAGAGTCCTCTGCCACTGTTTGGCTCGGCCCAGGGCATTGATACAAGCGCCGAAGGACACAGCACTGGGGCGCAAGGCAGACTGTAGATCCTGGCTGTGGAACTGTTGGATGTGGTTGGATGTGGTTGGAAGGTTGAAAGATGTTCCCTCCAGAATTTGAGGCATTTCGTGCTCGGGATTCAAGGCAAGTCATTTGGTTGGATCTAAAAATCAGTTGGAAAACTCTAAAGTCTGGATCATTCAGGTCATACGCGGGACGGCTCCAACACCAGGATAGCTCCACTTCTGGCCCAAGTCTCAGTGTCTTCCTGCTGGAAGGATCGCAGTACATCGCAGTGTCCAAGATATTGGAAAAAAGACTGATCTTGCTGAGTAATGTCAACGTAGGATTAATCAACCCTCCCCCCCCACAAGGTCAGATGGACCTTGTAAGGTCTTTCCTAGTTTCCCCCCTAAATAAACGCCCTCTGAACCATAAAATTTTGGATTTGACAAGAATTGAAACTTAATATCTCATGAACCCCATAGGATTCCATTGGGTAAGATTTGACTGTAAAAATTTCATGGAACCCATAAGATTCCACTGTATTTCATAAGATTTTATTGTTAAAATCTCATGGAACCCATAAGATTCCATTGGATTTGATACGATTTGATTGTTAAAATCTCGTGGAACCCATAAGATTCCACTGGATTTGATAAGATTTGATTGTTAAAATCTCATGGAACCCATAAGATTCCATTGGATTTGATAAGATTTGATTGTTAAAATCTCATGAATCCCATAAGATTCCATTGGGTTTGATAAGATTTGATTGTTAAAATCTCATGAATCCCATAAGATTCCATTGGGTTTGATAAGATTTGATTGTTAAAATCTCATGGAACCCATAAGATTCCATGGGGTTTGAAAGGATTGATCAAACATGATGAGAAACAAAAAGAATTGGAAATAAAGAATTTGTTCCAAAAAACGTTCCAAAAAACATGGGGTTTCAGCACTGGTGGTTGATTAATCATACCAGGCCGAAAAAATTATTAATCCAGGGGGACCACCTGTTTTTAAATTACCAAAAAAAATGGGGCAGTTGTCGTTGTTTAATCCGGGGGGAAATTAATCCTATGTTAACATTATCATAGATGTTTCATGTTTTTGGGTTTTTTTTTGTTGGTAACCCAAAGAATCGAACAGGCGAAACAGACAAGCATGACGCCTGAAAAAGTTGCAGTGCTTCCCTCCACTTGGACCGTCGCCCTGCTGAACCTTGGTGAAGCGATAAATCTAGTGATATGAGATCTAGCGGCTGCACAACAATCCCAAAGTTTTCCAAATATCTGAATCATCTGAAGCTGCGCAGCGTTGAACATGTTGAACTATTCCATATGTTGACAGTTCGGTGACGCACAGGACAAACACATCCGAGGGACTGATAGCAGCATTGGCATCCTGGAAACAGTTCATTGATGTGTTCGGCAAAAATGAAGACATGTGTTCTAGACGAAAGAGGATGTACTCCGACATACTCCGACAACGTTTGTGTTTTCCTGCAGCGTTTCTTTGTTTGCTACCCATGCTGAAATCATGTCGACCTCATGAAATGAATTTGATCAGAGATGTGATTGTCGCGCAATCTGCGCACCGGTAATGGCTAGGACATTCAGCGAATGCCCCAACGTTATCAACCATCAGATCTCCTGCAGTCCCATACTCGTCTTTCCCTTCCACACTCCATCAGGCTGCAACAGTCAAAGCCAACTGATGTGACCAACAAGAACAAAGGCCGACAGGGCCAAAACACCAAAGCAAACGAAATGTTTTAAGGGTTCAAAGTCATGCAACGTAAGTGATGATATCATGTGTTGTTGCTGTACTTGTCAAAATCCTAAATCCCGCTAATTTCTGTTGTTTCTTTGTCAGCAGGACTGTTCCTGTTCCGACAGGAGAGCAGTCCGAGAAAAAAAGACGTCCTTGCAGGAGGTTCACTTTAAGCTCTCAACAGGCATGTCCATGTTCAGCATGAATTGATTCTCTTGTGACATGCCCCAGATTTCCAGAATGGATGCCCAGCAGCAGCTCGGCACACTACACAAATGATGGTGTGCCCACATTTTTCCTCAAATTTAACCTCAAATTTAAATCTCTTGATGTGCAATTGACCCGAAAAACATTCTATCAAATCAAAATTGACACAACAATCGTTGCTGTGAAGAATAAGGTGTTTTTTTCCAGTGAGATTGTCAACCAAATTTCGGTCAAACACTCCTTTTCATTACAATTTGACACGCAAAAACAAAACACATATATTTGAACATGTCCAAACGTCGCAACAATTCCAGTTTTCGAACCGTGTTTTGTTGATTTTGTTCGCCCATTTTGCTGGTTGGATTCATTATAATATATCATGGATTACCGAACCTCCCTCCAGCCAAACCCCGCCAGTGCACGTTGTTTATTTTGAAACCTTGTTTTTCTGTCCACCTTTGATTTATAAACGTGGGCCCCCCCCCTTCCCTCTTTTCCCTAAATAAAGTTAAAGGCCACCATCAAATTTGTTTGTATGTAAAGGTTTTCAATTACCACAATTTAAAACGAAGATATAAAATGCAATTTCAAAAAAAAAAAGGAATCCAACAATTGTTTTAGTATTGATTTAGTATTCATTTCATGGATTTAGGATTGATTTAGTATTCATGTCATGGATTTAGTATTGATTTAGTATTCATGTCATGGATTTAGGATTGATTTAGTATTCATGTCATGGATTTAGTATTGATTTAGTATTCATGTGATGGATTTAGTATTGATTTAGTATTCATGTCATGGATTTAGTATTGATCTAGTACTCATGTCATGGATTTAGTATTGATTTAGTATACATTTCATGGATCTGGGCAAATCTGGGTTTAGGGCCAAAAAAAAATAGTTTTATTCAGGGTCAAACTCTAATTAGTGCTGAGGCACCTCATGGGGGCGTACCCTTGATGAGTTGATTTGGGATTGATTTTGGATAGGTGTATATAAAGGATTTGGATAGAAAGAGCATCCATTATTTTTGAAATTTTGAACTGTCAAGGTAAGATCTAATGAGCTGGCAGTATGAATTAGTACATGAAAGCCACCTCCAATAAAGCATGGAAAAAAAAATAGCACCATCTGGGAAAATCTGGGTTTAGGGCCAAAAAAAACTAGACGACGGATGGCCATGGAGCGTAGAGGAGCAGGGTCTTCTCTTGTTAGTATGGAGACACCATATTAGAAACAATATATTAAAGATGTGTTATAGGCAGTCGAGAAGAGGAGTATTAAGACAAAATAGCAGAAGTGCAAG
>Ga0126342_10019129_pt1 | contig 11674 bp, 12 predicted proteins | sample Cyp1metagenome_FD_92528 | JGI IMG/M metagenome (GOLD analysis project Ga0126342, IMG submission 92528) | Coral microbial communities from Lord Howe Island, Old Settlement Bay, Australia - Cyphastrea 1 metagenome | ecosystem: Host-associated > Invertebrates > Cnidaria > Coral ... | reverse complement strand
TTGCTTTAACTTGCATCCTACGTGGGTACTGCATGAGTATTGAGCACATTTATATACGCTCTCAAGGCTCAAGAGAGATATAGAGTAATCTTGTGGACACCACTCATGTGACGCTTTGCGGGGCCGCGACTACTAGTACTACTAGTACTACTACTACTAGTACTACTAGTACTACTACTACTACTCCTACTACTATCATTTCTATTATTATTATTATTTTACTACTATTATTATTATTTCTATTATTGTTATTATTATTAGTATTATTATTACTATTAGTATTTTTATTTTTATTACTACTATTATTACTACTACTACTACTATTACTACTACTATTATTACTACTACTACTGCTATTACTATTATCATTATTATTACTATTAGTATGAATCCTAATAATATTTTTTTTGATCCCTATAATAATTTTTTTTGATCCCTAAATAATAATTTTTTTTGATCCCAATAATTTTTTTTTTGATCCTTCACCCTGAAAAAAGGGGTTTCCATGCCATTCCATGCTTCGCCTGGTCATGTTTTTGCAACAACACCAGGCGAATTTCCATTGATTTCACATGGATTGTGCCAATACATCGCGCACTACGCCAGGCGAAGACGCTCATTGGCATACCTTCCATGCCAAGGCCGCCAAGTACATCCGCGAAAAGCACCGCGGCAAAGTTTCAGGACGGACCCAAAGGAGTGGTTGAACATCCCCAAGATCTAAAAGTAGTGCAAGGTGCTAAGGGAAAGGTCTTGAACCACTAAGACTAGCACTCTTAGGAAACTATCAAAGGTAAGACAAGATGATCTTGATGTATGCTGCAACTTTTGCGTGGTCCTATGATTAGCTTCAAAGAATCGGACGGGACATGTAGGTGTCCCCATGAGTACTGCTGCACCATTCGTATCCATGAAAGCATGAGTTCTTGACTGACTTTGCCAGTTGTTGGGAGCTTCTCACTCTGGCGACCTCTTGTAGAGTGAAGTGACCCCTTTCCAGCTAGGGCCAAATTCAAATCGCCATGCGAGGTATCCAAACTGGCAGAGTGGTGATGAGCATGGTGCAAAGTTAGTGGCATTTCTGTTTGGGGCTGTGTCACACTATGCAGCAGCAGCTTGCTAGCACTGGTAAGTTCTACAGCTAAAAAATGAAACCTTTGCAACATGAGAGACTGCCCAAAACAGATTGGCTTTATCACACTAATTCCGGATTTCTGCCAAGCCAATCAAAGCAGAAGCTGGGAAGCTGGAAGAAGCCGTTTCGCTGGATGCAATTGAATCAGATTGATCCAGCAACAATTGGCCAAGACATGTCACGAAAGTTTTTCAGGAACTGATTGATCTGATTGAACCGTCGAAAATGACAAGCCCTTGTTCCTTCATCCCACATGTCCTGGATGTCAATATCACCGTTCCGGCCCAAGGACATGAACTGGCATGGTCAGCGCGTCAAGGCTGAGACTTGGTAGAGAACATATTACTTTCAACATGTTGCATGAGTTTTTCATTTGGATCTAAACATTGATTTTGCAATGTTTTGCAGCTTTTAGATGCTTGGAAGGTTTGAATATATTGCACGTCAGCACTTGTCGTGTCACGATTTGTCACGGCAGCGGGGTTGATCAAGCATACAGCATGCACGAGTGTTTTCGTATTCCTGGAAACTGACTTGTAAGGACAATATCACGAGGAACTTTGGCTTGGGATTTCTACAATTCCTTGGCGAGATCGACTATGGATGCCAAGGGCGCTTGTGTCAAACGGTGCCCAGTTGGAACTGTCCCGTTTTGGGCCAGCTGAATGTTGCTGATTCGTGGTTTGCCCCCTGTTGTGAGGCACATTCGGAAGGAGATACCGGAGGGGAGCAAGGACCTCAGAGATTTTAGCAGAAATACAATTTGCCGCAACACAGAACTTCACATATCCGAATTTTACAAATCTTCAGGAACCCCCTCTAGTTACTCCATCGTTTCCTGTAGATTTTATTAGAAAACCCAGCAATCATAATCTTCAGAGATCTTCAGAGTTTTCCCCTTTTGTGCAAAAGCCAATCCTCACACCCTGAAGCCAGCTGTTCTCTTGCAACTACATATAATAATATATATATATACTGTATATATATACTGTATATATATCATTACATATCATTACATATCATTATATACCTTCAGATCCAAAAATAAGTAAGCTATAGATGCAGCCATCGCCTTCAATTTGGAATCCCATGGCAAGTGGAAGTTTGGGGGCAAGTGGAGCTACCTTGGCCACCTCAGGTTTGTGATCCACCACCAGCTCCGCACGGGGAACATTCAGCCGCTGCAGTGGTTCATCCCTGTAGCAGACCTCGTGGAGATCTTCCATCAGGAGCCGCAGGCGCATCCGAATGTCAGCTCCAGATGGATCATCGAATCTCGGCTCCGCAACAACCAGTGACCAGGGGTGTCATATCTGTACGCTACTGTGAGTTCCATGAGTACATGAAGGATCATTAAGATTGAATTTCATTCATATGCGGAAATCTGGGTGGTAGATTTGAGACCAAGGGTTCAAATGGATAGATCCTAGATCGTCCTATATACTATGCCATAGTAGTTGTTCTTGTGATTCTTGCACAATCTTGCAGTTTGCTAAAGAAATCTAACGAAGATGAAAGTCGGCTTGTGCATCGTCCCATTTTGTTCGCAGCCACAGATGCCACGGTAGGGCTCTTGTGTTGGGTGAGGAGCCAAGGACTGTGGTGTGGAGTTTCGTGCCGCCGTGGAAGCCGTGCGCTTCGGCGGGGAGCTTTTATTTCCGAAATATGCGCGGCCAGGGCCGTTTCTTCAGGACACCAGCTGTTCTATGCTCATAGAAGTTCATGCTTTCTGTTGAGAAAGTGGAGTCAGAATTTGGTCATTTCCAAAAAAAATATGTTTTTTTCCTTTGCATGATTTCTTTGGGCTCTAAACACATCAGGAGCAGCTGCTGGACTTCTGGATCGGCGGTTTTGATGATATGGTGCATTTTAGCATCTGGGATAGCACCCCTACATCTCTAATTGGATCTTGCAATCTGATCCGCAGCATGCACCTTAGATTGGTTTCCTTCCATGTCACCACTTTCCATGTTTTCCGTATCATTAAAAAATAATATAATAATTTATATATAATGTTTTTTTGGGGCGGGTGCACCGCGACTTTCAAATCATTTCAATTGAAGAGTGACCAGAGCCATTCGCCACCTGGATGAAAGGCCTAGTGGCATGGCAGAAATTCCTGCAGTGGCTCCTAGATGGTCCACCAGATCCTCCTCCGCCAGCCCATCAGCTGCATTAGCTGTTTGACACAAAGAAGATGGAGAATGTGGGAAACCCAATGCCATAACTATACCATTGGATGGTTTATTATTGGGTTTACGACATTAATAGATCCTTGAAACATGGCAAATGGTAGAAGGATCCTTGAAAAAGAGGTCCTCACTGTAGATTTTTGATGGCTTTTTGTAGCTGAGGAGTTGATACTGGACACCAGGACGCTGCAAAGCTGAACCGGGGCTCATGGGATCATGGGCATCGCCTTTTTTGCTGAATCGCTAGTTATTGCTACGTAGTTACTTGCTGGCTGATCCACTTTTAATCATCCAGATGTATTATTTATTTACCATGTTCCCAACTAGGCAGGTTTGTGAACGAGTTTCATAGAGCTCAAATACGTAAGGAACCATCCACAGAATTCATGCCGGATAGGACTAGGCTTGAAAACTGCCGACCACCCACCTAAGTTTAGAAGTTTCATCGTATGACTCCTTGATGGGACCTTTGTCATTCGGCCCTACTGATGCTCATGAGACATCATGAGACACGCTGTTGATTGAGGTGGACCATGGTGGACCCCCATGAATCCTGAAGCCATCTGAAGCCCCTCACCATCCATACATTCCCAGGAAGCCGCATGGCTTGCGTGAGCTGCTGAGCTTGGGGAACCGAAATGCCAGCGACGTGGCGGTGCTGCCAGAAGGCAGTTTCCGAATCCCATGTCTATCAACATCATCAAATAGGTCCTGAAATGTCCTGATTTTTTTGGCAGCATCTTTTGTTCTCATGCCGCCGCATTCACTGTGTTGGGGTTGATCATTTTGGTGCTCTCAGGCTCCAAAGTGTCCCTTGGGTTCCCTCCCCGACAGGCGCGGTGCTGATTGGGCCCCAAGCTACCAGACACGTGGAACCGACTCAGCCGAACGAGACTGGCTTGTGACCTGCTGCCAGCTGGGAACCGGCTGGGTCATGATGGCCCATGATGGCCCATGATGCCCATGATGGCCCATGTTGATCATGTTGAGCTAGCCTGAAGTCTTGGCATGATTCTTCTTGATGAAAAGCGGCTCCAAGAAGCTTCATTTTTTGGGACTATCACTCTTTGTTGGATTTGTATGGATGTGTCGGATTTCCGCACATGATCCGCGCATATCTGCGTGAGGTACGGCTATGACGGAAGCTCCGTGTTGTTCTGCGACGTGGATGGTGACGGCGATCTAGAGGATGGCGGATCCTGGCGGGATACCCACCAGGCCTAGGAAAATCCACCATAGAGCCAAGGCTATTAATTGAATTTAATGGATATGTTAGGGATTAATTATGAATTGATTGGTATTGGTATCTGTATTAATCATATATATCATATTAATCCACATCTCACTGCTGACGCGCTCTTCGTCTCAGAATCACGCACCAGCCCTTGTTGCCAGGAGATTTCTGGTGCTCCCGGATGGTCATTACCAGGAAAGCCATTGCTGGGACAGGTGAATATCAGGCGCCGCTGGTTCAGTGTCTAACGAGGCCCAAAAATGGTCAGAGGGCCAGCAGAATTTACATCTATATTCAGTATTTAGCTTGGATTTGAGCCCATACTCTATAGGCTGAGACATGCTGACACTGACATCCCAAATCATTTAGCCATGCCAGGAATGATTTTGATTCATGTGGATTTACAATGATTTACACATGCCACCATAGAGACCACAATATCCCTGGAATTTTATCAGCTGCTATCATTCTGTGGTGCGGCCAGGAAACCATCCACCGGAGGGACCTTGTCCTTACCCGCTCCAGATGCCCATGTCGGCGGTCGACACTCGGGGGGCGAGATAGAGGCATGCTGCACGATGAGTTTGGGACATAGATCATTGTAGTGGCCCTTTTAGCCCTAGATCATTGATGATCATTGAGAATACAGCTGGAATGCACTGGAATGTGGAATTTGGGTGCTTCAAGCTGTGAGCGAGCCATGGCGAACCTTAAGGATTTGGGCACTCCTTGGCATGTGGAGATTTTGATGCTGACGGTATTGATGACCTTGCGGTGGGATCCCCCACCAGAGGGCCCATAGATCAAGTCTTTGAAAGACAGGCCGGAGACATGCTGGGCCGATCTGGGCTCCACGGGTGGAAAGTGGACTGTTTTTTTGTATCAGCAGAGCTAAGCCACTGGGCTTTGAAAAGATGATGCTTCAATGCTCCCCCTTGGCTCAGGCCTATTCTGGGCGAGTTGACGTGTTCTTTGGCTCGAAAGGAGGTGAGGAAAGCAAAGGATCATGTGGTCAATTGACACCTAAAAAATGAAAGACGAGACTCATGACCTACGCATGATCTGATGTAACCTAAGTGCATTTGTGCTGAATTTGAGATGCACGGCAAGACTCCATTCATCTCCATTCTCCATCTCAGCCCAAGCATCCCGGGATCATCATCCCAGACTCCAATCACCAACTTGCATCAACTTCGCTCAACCCATCCTGGTTTGCTATACCCTGCAGGTTTGACCAACCCATCCTGGTCAGCTTCGGCCATTGGCCCCGCAGACCTCTTCGGCTTCTCCCTGTTGGCCCTGCCGGCGGCGCCAGGGACACCACAGCGCCTGGCGGTGGGGTCGCCCTACTTCGGCAGGGACGATGCGGAGCAAATGCGCCCGGGGAAGGTCCATGTCTTTGCGCCGCGGCGCCACCGCACGGTGACGGTGGCCGAGGCTGAAGCTGTGGGATGGGATAAGATTCTGGGGATTTTGGGCTTCAGAGTTGGACAATTGAGAAAGGAACAAAGATGAGCAAAGAATAAATATATTGTATATATATAAGTATAATACATATAAATATATAATAAATATATAATATATAGGAATATTCCTGCCGGTGAGCCAGGCATGTTGCTGTACAGATGCAGCATATACAGATGCATCACGCATGTGTGTTCTCTGATTGGTACAAGCGTTTCTGCTTGGCAAGGAATTTGTGGAATCATGTTTGGAGCGGTCATGTGTAATAATTAAGTGCTTTGCGACTCCTGACAGGCAGAGGAAGAATACGTTGGCTGGCAAGCTGGGGAGAAGTTTGGGAGCTGTATTTGTGCGCAAGGCTTGGCCACAATTACATACAGTACTGCATGGAACTCTTTTGTGGTGTGCAATCTGCACATCATCAAGACTTTGCAAAAAGACATTTGCAAAATGCATAATTAAGCCATTTTCATAGCATATTTGGATACATTTGGGCGAGACAGCACAGGTCAAGAGCTCTTCATTGGAGCCCCTGGGCAGTTCGCCCGTGGCAACTCCAGCAGGGCAGCAGTTGGTGCCATTTACTCTGCGAGCCGCGGGCATTTGAAATCGGTGCTGTCAGGGACAGAGCCTCATGGTCGTTTCGGTCATTCCTGTGCCATCTTGGGATCCAAGTTGGCTGTGGGACAACCTGGAAAATCAAAGAAGGCCAGGTATTTTATGGGAGTCGATCACCATTCTCCCAGTTATTTGACCTCACTTCATCTCACTTCCGTTTAGTCAAGGACCAAGGAGCCAAGAGAAGTGTCAAGATACTAGATCCTAAGTTAAATAGATTTTATGATATTTTATGCATATGATGGGCAGCCAAACTTGCAGTCAGAGCACTTGGATGTATAAGCTGAATCATTTTTGGCGCTTTGGTGTGAAGGCCTGTTTCTCCACGGCAGGTCTTTCTGCACCAAGACACCTATGCAGGTGCAGTGCTTTTATTGGATATGGCTTCAGCCCAAAGCAATGGCACTCTGCGAGGGGACGAGCAGGAGGGCGGGGCCAGACAGCTGGGCTCCGTGCCGTCTTGGTAAATCCAATGTTTGATCCAAACCGGGCAAGGGGCTGGGCTTTAAACTGTGTTCTGACCAGCCGGGGAGAAATTCATTTTTGGACTGTTGGTGAGGTGATAAGGCGAGGACGGTATTTGTTTAAGCATCTCCCGGGCAGACTGGAAAGCATGGAAAAGCAGGGAGTGAACACTATGGCTCTATTCGTTTTGTCCCTGTGTGATCACCGCGGGATGCATACTGGCCTGTCTGCACTCCCAAGCTTTTCTGGCTTGGACTCAGAAGAACATATATATAATATTATTTATATAATGAGACAAGAGTACTCCGAACGATTGCCTAGGGCCTAGAGCAGAAGGAAATACCAAGGGCAAACCGTTCTACGGAAACGACTGCAGGAGCAAACATTGAAGGGCCCTCCACTGTTGCACATGCAAACATTTGAGATCCGTTGAGAAAATGGTCGAGATTGGACTGTTTGCATTCAAAACACCATCAACATCGCAAGCTAACTTGCAAGCAAGAATAAGATAGAAGTCAAGACTTGACACAAGATGCGACACTGTGATTTTTCTGCGTTTCGTAGCTCCTTGCAGCATGAAGTGGCAATCATGGAATCGCGTCCTTGGCTTGTCTTCTCGTGCCATTTTCCTGACAACTCAACGCCTGTTGGACGTTGCAGCTGTTGTGCACTTTGGCCCAGTTGATGATTCAAATGCGGTGTCATGAGTGTCAAAAGCCAACTTTGGCTCCATGAAATTGGACGCATGATATTGGAGAGGCTACGATTTTCCCAGTGTCACTTGCCACAGGCAACAGTAGATTCAGCAAGACATATCATGAAGCCTGCTGCACAATCTATGCATAGTAATTAGTGTACGTAATTACTTTAATCTTGTACTCTTACGATCCCCACAATCAGTGAAGGACTCTGAAGTATTTTGCACCTGTGCTAGTGGCCAATCAATTTGGGTACTTCATTGGGCTTCTCATTCATCAATTCCTCTGTATGGCATGGGAGACTAATTAGCCAATTAGCCCTTAGGTCTGAGAGAGTTGCTGGATGCTTCCTCCCAGGTACTCGGGTGAAAGCAAAGGACCTTCAACCACCCCGATGATCTTCGGCCTGTGGCTTGTTTAAATTTTCCTCAGCTTCTGACGATGCATGATACGTTGCGACTTTTTTGAAGTACTGTAAATACCATTGGAATTCGCTTGTTTTCAAGTGGATGGTTCTGTGCAAATAGCTTCTGTAGAGCTCTTGATGTGTACATGTCTGATCATGTTTGTGGTGCGTCGGCAGACCATCGCCATGAGCCCGATCAGCACATCCTCACAGCTCAGGCTGCTATCGACGCTGCTAATGGTCGTGACCATGAGGACGCATTGGTCAGGTCTGCGGCATCGTCCTCATGGGACGGCTGTAGCCGTGGTGACCTCATTCCTGCAAATAGCAGCTGTGTGGGAGACCCTTGGAGCCAGAATTGGCAGGCTGTGTCCAGGATGTTTAGGAAAGATCGCAGCTGAAGGATCTGAAGGCATCATGCTGATTTTGTAAGTCTTGAAAGAAATGAGTGCGTTAGGTTTCCGTTTTGATGTGGTTGGTGGTTGTTTCTGATTGTTTCCGGCAGAGCTTTGACTCATTTTGACTCTCGCGCCGATCCGGCATTCCCTCCTCATGCAACTTCTGCAGCTACAGCACATTGCCCCACTCTTCTTCTCTGAAGTCATCGGCCTCTAGCAGGCTCCAATCACAATTTTGCCGAACCGAGGATGGCTGACAAAGTGATTTCAGGTGGTCGCCCACGGCCGAAATATCGCGTTTTAGATTCAGAGGCTTCACAGCCGTTGCTGCCGCTAGCCTCTGCGCCAGATCCGAGCTCCAACCCTCCCAAGGGCAGCCCTGGGGAGAACGCCATGCGCGGAGTGCGCAAGTTGAGCATTTGCAATATCCCACAGGCGCGGAATGGCCAACCCAACCGGATCAGTACATTATGATCATTATGGATTACCCTCTGGTTATGTCAAAATAGCTATTGAAAATGGCCATTAATAGTGGATTTTCCCATTGAAAATGGTGATTGTCCATAGTTATGTAAACGTTTACCAGAGGGTAGATTGGATTAGCTGATTAGCTGCTTGTGTTCTTCAAAATTAGCACAATGGGTTTCTCATTGGAAAGTCGAAAGGTGGCAGTACATGGTGCAAACCGGCCCAGGCCTTTGTTTCCTTATGGCATCTTGGCGGAGAGGGTTGAGGCTTCTTTGATGTTCGAACTGCTTTGGTGGGTTAAAATGGTTACCCTCTGGTAAACTAACATAGCTATGGAAAATCACCATTTTTAATGGGAAAATCCACTATTAATGGCCATTTTCAATAGCTATGTTAGTTTACCAGAGGGTAAAGGACGATTGAGCAAGGTTTGTCCCATTTTTGTCGCGTTGTTGTCCTCTTACAGGTCGAACTTTCACCGTCTATGAAATCTCTGCGTCACTCAGGTTTCACATGGGTCTCTTGATAGATGGTGCTTTGACAGCATCAAATCCATTTCATTTGACGGTGGTCTTTGTCGCTGGCTATTTGTCCCTCAGCTTTGGCATCGCTGATTTCGTGCTATACATCTGGGTGGACGACGTCTTTGTGAGGAGGAACAAGAGCCATGGCATGCCATGACAGCCATTTCGCTCAGCAAGAATAGTAGCAAAGGACGTAAAGTCTTGTAAGTCTTGTCGACAGCTTGGGCTTGGGCTTCCTGGCTTCCTGGCTTCCCGGCTCTGACCAGTTTGGTCTCTGCAAGGAGTCAATTTGTTAATGAAGTTGTTGTGGAAATATGATCAGGATGAAGTGCGCCAAATCCACTGAGCTGAGGAAGTTGGTCACCGCTCACTACTGTGTGGAGATCCTTTCGAGATTACCCACCTTGGCATTTTTCCACTATGCCTGCAAGAGCAACTCAAGCAGAACTAAGAAACTCGTGACATTTCAGTGGGATGTGGGCTCCCCAACAAAATCCACAAATTCAGTGGTTTCCTTCGATACCCAGCTTGGGTTGAAACCTTGCCAGTTGGCTCAGGTAAGACGGGGCCCTGGCCCTTGCTGAGTTTGTTTCTGCTGGATGTGTCTGGCACCTCTTTGCTGCTACGCTTCGCACGCGCACATAAGTCCTTGCTGGACTCCACCTCCACATCGAGATGCGCGAACTTCCTGTTTTCAACTGTGGTCGCTCAGAAGATATGTTATAAATTAATAAATGTCACTGCAGTCAGGACCTCTGTGGATGTTTTCCTGATTCTTTCAACTGCCCAACTCCTTGGTGCTCAGAAGTCATTGGGCATAGCCAGCCATTCTGGTACAATTGATGTGCCCGACTCCACACAATTCCACAAACTCCCAAGGTTTCGGCACAGCTCTTCTTCGTAAACATTGTCTTCTTCGACCCTGGCATGCACTTTCTTTATGTCAACCAGGTTTTCTATGCAACTTGGACCAACTTGGCCATTGGCTGAGGTCCGTTCTGCTTAGTTTTTTGGGTTGGTGTTGAATCCTGAAGCTACAGTTGATGCGCCACCTGATATCAACTGCTGTTCAGGTGATGAAGTACCTGGAGTTTGTGATCATGTGGCGCTGTATTCAGGAGGCCCGCTTTTTAAGGCCGCACAATCGCTGGAATGAAGAGATCGCCATGCTTCCCAATGGAATCTTGGCTGAACTGGTTTGTGTTGCATGTGATGGCATGAATTCTTGCTCAAAGTGCGAAACGGACTTTGGACACAAAGGTACCTGCGAGAGTGGGGCATGTTTTACCATGTTTTACCACCAGGTAGTTGTTGGAAGTCTTTGGTCTTGGTGTTCTCTGCAGAATTCCGGGTGTGGAGACACTCAGCTAAACAGCCAACAGCATCTCAGTCTTGATGTTTTCAGTGCCTAACTCAGCTGGCAAGGTTGGTACCATGGCCTCTTCTTCTTCTGCGTGTTTTTCGTGCTGCTCAATGCGGTTTTCGTCTGGAAACTGGTGCCCGAGCGTCGTAGGCAGAAAGATCAAAGGTATTTCTCACCGTCGCCCGCATGGCATGGCCATGGCGAGCAGGCATCCAATGCTCCCGCGGCTGGAGAGCCTTGTTTTAAGGGGCAGCCTGGGACATTGCAGGTGGAAATTTGATGAAATTTGAGGCCCTTCCCCTTGTCAGGAAGGAGAATATGCCAGGTTTCCACCAAAGAAGGCAAGGCGTGAGAATGTTGAGCAGCTTCCGCACGATCCATAGTCAGTCTTGTCAACATTGGCTGGGTGTTGATTAATGAGTAGGGCCGGCCTTCACACAGAATAGTCTTATTCTGACATATACTCGTACCATATATATATATATATATATATGACCACTCATATATGTATACAATATATATGTTAATTATTATATATATATATATATACACAGTTATATGAATATATAATAATATATATATATATATATATGTATATTATATATATATACATACAGTATGATGATATAAGATAATAACATATTATGGGATCCAAGCTCATCCGACACAACCAGAGGGCCGGGGAACATCCCAGGAGACCACCCGAGTT
>Ga0126342_10019128_pt1:0-10000 | contig 11674 bp, 8 predicted proteins | sample Cyp1metagenome_FD_92528 | JGI IMG/M metagenome (GOLD analysis project Ga0126342, IMG submission 92528) | Coral microbial communities from Lord Howe Island, Old Settlement Bay, Australia - Cyphastrea 1 metagenome | ecosystem: Host-associated > Invertebrates > Cnidaria > Coral ... | reverse complement strand
TGGAAATTCTCTGGCAAACACAGGACCTTGGTTGAGTTCACCATCAGTTATGAGGCTTTTTTGGCCAAAATATGTCCAAATTGGATGGTTCGCCCATCCAAATTGGATGGTCCCCCAGGTCTTTAATTTTGACTTAAGTTGCCCGGAAAGATGGAAAGATAAAGAATACAGAAACTGAAAATAGGGATGCGCTTTTACCTTCTGGTTTTCTCTTCTGATTTCTCCTTTTGAAAGCGCAAGCGATCTGATGCGCTTACCAGGTAGTCATTGATCATCTAGATCTGGATACGCAAGCTCAGAGTATCCATGAACATGGGGTAAATGGGCACGGGTGAAGATACCAACATGTTCTGATGGGTGCTTTTGCATGTGTAATCTAGGTATATTTAGTGTGTATATATGATACAGTAGAATTTATACGCAAAATAATCATGGGATATCCCACATGTAATTGGATTACAACCATGGTGACATTAATCAGTTGCTTATTTGGATGGACATTGAAATCGTGACTATATAGTTTATAGCCAAGTCATTGCTTGAACCAATCCTTTTTTTTTTCAAGTTGGGACACAGCATACGAGGTGGTGTTGATGTACAAACCCAGGATATACTGTATCCCCAATATTCCCCCAAGTTTGACAAAACCCAAGGTTCTTACAGTTTGAATAGAGCTCTGACATGCTCTGAACATTTGGTGCTCCCAGTGTTTGACCGTAAAGGCTACCAGAATCAGCCATCAAGGTTGACTTGCTTTAACTAGGCCAACGATTGGGTTTTGCTGTGGCAATTGATCCCTTGCGCTTGAGACTTTCTGACAATGATTGCCATTAATGTACGATCCGGGAATGATCCTCCAAGTCCTGAACTGCAGCCTAAAATGTCAGATACCTTGGGTCACTGCTCATGGAATTTGGGGTATAGCCCCCTTGGGTCTTAAACCACCCGGAAATCATGCAGGACCGCGAATATGCCCACTTTCTGGCCAAGATGTACTATGAACAAGATCATGCGGATTCGGATGAAGCTTGTTGTCAACATGGGCAGTTTTTCCCCAAACAGTGTGCCCACAATGAGGGGTTCTTACAGTAGGAGCAAAGGCCGGTGCTTGATCAGGGTGCTCACTCTGGTCTCGCGCCTTTTCCTGTAAATTTCCGTAAAAGTGGCTCTTGTGAAATCTTGACATGCGTTTCGACTGCGCAGGCTCGCACAAAGTCTGCGCCGCGGTTTTGGGGCGATGCATTTTCCCTGTAAATTTCCGTATAAAGTGGCTCTTGTGAAATGTTGGAGTGCATTTCGACTGCAGGCTTGCACAAAAGCGTGTGTCTGCGTTCTGGGCTCATTCTGGGGTGCGGCCTTTTTCCTGTAAATTGAGTGGCTCTTTTGAAATCTTGATATGCGTTTCGACCTCTTGTGAAATCTTGACATGCGTTTCGACTGGGGCGCGGCATTTTTCCTGTAAATTTTCGTATAACGTGGCTCTCGCACAAAGTCTGCGCCGCGTTTTGGGGAAGCGACATTTTTCCTGTACATTTCCGTAAAGAAGTGAATCTTGTGAAGTGTTGCCTTGCATTTCGACTGCACAGGCTCGCACAAAGTGTGACCCTAGGTTCTGTGCCGATACTGATCCTCCTCCTCCTCCTCCTCTTCCTCCTCCTCCTCCTCCTACCCATCATCATCATCATCATCATCATCATCGTCATCGCCATCGCCATCGCCATCGTCATCGTCATCGTCATCATCATCATCATCACCATCGTCATCGTCATCGTCATCATCATCATCATTATCATCATCATCACAATCATCGTCATTGTCACCCTCATCCTCCTCAACATCATCATCCTCACCATCAACATCCTCAACATCATCAACCTCAACCTCATCATCCTCAACATCATCCTCCTGGACCTCATCATCCTCAACATCATCATCCTCAACATCCTCACCAGCATCATCACAATCAACATCATCATCATCATCATCATCATCACCATCATCATCATCAACAACAACAACAACAACATTATAATATATTAAAATTCATTATCCTCCTGCTCCCCCCCCACACGGTCTGGGGTCTCTTGCCGGGATTTTTTTTTGGTGCAACATCATCCTATTTTTCGGCGGGGTCCTTTTCTGAATTCCGCTTGGGTTTTGCAAGCCCTGGCCCTGAAATGTGATTTTCCAAGTGGATCTTTCGCAGGTTCGAGGTTCCAAGATGTCTGATTTCCGAGGGGAATTCGGGCGTATAGCAGCCAGTACTTGGGTGAACTTGGGTGTATTTAGCTTTCTTGCACTTCCCATTGCGACCCGGGATTTTTTTATCAACTCAATTTGGCAATTTGCTGGTTCTGAAATGGGAATCCATGGTTTACCTTTAAGTTCTTTGTGAAAATAACCAGGGCACCCCCATTTCGAGACACACCCTATTTCTGGGATGGTTTAACCATCAGCAAGGGTGGCTCAACGATCCTGCTGTGACATCAAATGACTGGGTTTGGTAGCGGTTCATCAACGGTATTCATGAGCCTGGTGTAAGAAACATGATAAACATGCATCTAGAATAGATCATGAAAGACAATAGAACCATTTAGAACCGATAAATGATTCCGGTCTCAGATCTGAAAATGAACGAGTTCGTGGACCCCTTGGTTTTTGAGATTTGAGCAATACTGCATGTTTTGACTTATACCCAGCCGACCCTTTTCGTGAGTCCAAAATCCACCACTTGTGACATGTGGTAAGATATGGTAGGATTCTATCGAGAATTGCGACCCCCAAATTACCAAACCCCTTACATATTGGTTGGTTGTTGCAAGTTTTGCCGTGCGTTATCACTCCCCGGGGGCAGCTTTCCTGTTTTTTCTCAGCCACAGATTTAGTTAGTCCACGGTGGGCATGATACACAAATACACATGTATAGTATATTATAGTATATTGCATAGTTCAACTCACGTATAATATGTACATGTGTATATATAAATATAAATAAATATATATATATATATTTATATGTGTACAGTTAACAGATATATTTTGCTACATTGATACTATATATGTATATAAAATAAGTATACATTATTATACATATAGGTAGATAGATAGATGGATAGATAGATAGATAGGTCGGTAGGTAGGTAGGTAGGTAGGTAGGTAGGAATAGATAGGAATAGACAGTCGATAGCAATAGATAGGAACAGAAAGGAACAGATAGGAATTGATAGGAAAAGATAGGAATAGAAAGGAATAGATAGGAATAGACAGGAATAGATCAGAACAGATAGGATTAGATTGGATTCGACAGGATTAGAGAGGAAGAGCTATGAATAGATAGGATTAGATAAGAGCAGATAGATTGATAGATATACAGACAGGCAGGCAGACACATAAAGACTGTAAACCCATCGCCAGGAATCCGATGGTTTCGAGTTCGATGGACGCATGTCGAATGATGATTCGCCCAACTCGCCCAGTAGGACTGGAGGATGTGGTGAAGTAAAAACATATGTCACCGGATTGGGGAAATCATCCCTACCATGTTTTTTTTAAAGGTTGGTGAGTCATTTCGCAGAGATGAGAACAAGAGTAAAGCTGAGACGGGATAAGAATGGGGAAGGAGTGGATATCACAAGCAATGAGATTGCATGCAAGCCGGGCAACATATGGATGACACCAGGATTGAAACAGGGCCCCAATTGACCAATATTCAGAGATCGGAAAGCATCCTAATCAATGGACATTTCCATGGTTTCCTGCTAGTTGTTAGTTTTTTTTATTCAACCAGTGCATTGAAATGGATATGTTTGAGAAATAGGAACTCCCAAATCCGATGGCTCATCATAACTTTCCCCATCACAATTGCAAGGTTGACGTATCCCCTATTTCTTGTCAAACCCCAATATTATATGTATCTGTATATGTAATATATCTAGCTATCTAGTACAGTTAGTTGTTAGTTGGTTGGTTAGGCAGTTAGTTAGTTGGTTGTTTGGTTGGTTGCTTGCTTCGCTACTTAGTTCGTTAGTTCGTTCGTTCGTTAGTTAGTTAGCCAGTTAATTAGTTAGTTAGTTAGTTAGTTAGTTAGTTAGTGTTATATATATATCAATATTATGTATACATATATTACACGTTTGTATATGTATACCAAATTAAATCCCATGAAATCTCTATGTTCAGAAACTATCATATTCCCATGTTCAGTCTGGGTACATGGCCATCCGCGGGAGGATTGCGTCAATGGCGCAGATCTTCATGGAAGAGGTGGGGTATTTGGATGAATTTCTAAACGTGGATGGGTAATCATAGCAACCATGTACCAAATAAATCTGAATAACAATTCTTAAGCCTGACTAAACATGGTATTATCCATAGTCTTAACAATTAAACATAGAATTTTTGCATGGTTCTAGGTGAGGTTCCCCAGTGATGTTTGTTTCATAAACCATTGGCACAATTGTCTATAGTTGTATCATCAATAAACGCAAAGGTGGGGCCTCACCTTGTACAGCGCCCTGGAAAATCAACAAATTAAATAGGTACAAATGGGCAATTTTCCAGTTCGCAAACTCTTGAGTGACCAGAAATTAGGAAATTAAGACACCTTGCAATTATGAGCTAAATAAAATCGCCTATTATGCCACTATATCATCATGACAATGATGTTTTTTTTGGGTGTAAGAGGGACCCGGGACCTGGTATTAGCTGGTTTAGCCGGAGATTATGATTGACCAGGTTTCTGGTAAAACACATGTTGTTTATTCAGAAGTTTACAAGACTAGACAAGATACTGTATGTATTGTAATGTATTGTATCCATATATGCATCTACATGCTATATCCAATATCTTATATCTAGATCTAGTCTTTACATTATTTAATTAAGTACGTGGGATTATGTTTAATTTCATAGAGTTCGTACTAAAGTAGATGTCTACGAAGTGGGGCATAGCAAATGAAATATGGAGCTGACGTTTGAGGCACGGATCCAAACTTCTGGCATGCCAAAGGCAGACCTGTATCGAGAAGTCAGAACGGTGTAACCACCGCAGTTTCTACTACTATCCATATATTCCCTACTAAGTTGGGAGTCAGCGAGCCAAAAAAACTAAGAGTTTGCCAACGACCAATGGGGCCTGATCCCACTTCACAAGCCACTGCGTTTTGGAGTTTGCCATATTCTGCCCCAAAAAGTTGGATATATATATATATACACGACTTATATAGATAATATTATACATGTAATCACATGCCAACTATAACATATATCTCATATATAACATTAACACTACCAATGGATTTTTACTGGAACATGTATGGTCAACATAGGTCAACATATATGTAAATCATCAATTGGATTACTCTAGCTTACTTAACCGCGAAGCCCAGCTACCGCCACACTCGGCCCTTTGTGTGTGACAGGTGGAAGATCGTTCTGCCAGTCGCGAAGGACTGCGCCCAGAAATGCCGTAATCTTTGGTATGAAACGATCAGAAACCATCCATGTCAAACAATGTTTGATGGTTGTTTCATGTCGACCCAGACCCAAATTCCCTCACTTTTCATGATCTCGAGAATTATGTTCGCCATGAACATAGCCATATAAATCGAGAGTAAAAAAAAACAATTGTTGGACAAAACTGAAATGGGTGACCTCACGGTATCCAGTCAGCCAATTTCAAGTGTTGACATTTTATCAAGATTTCTTGGCACTTGAAGTTCGGGATGCTGCCTATACCTATAGTGAACATCTAGCAAATGTCAGGGATCCTTGCAGTAGCGGCAGAAAATGTGCCATGGCATCAGATCTCTAGATGCTGCAGAGATGATCAAACATGATCAAACAATAACTTAAGATAAGAGGGGGCAAACGATGAGTAAGATTTTTTTTTTAAAGAGATAGGCTAACGATTCATTGTGGATAAGAAGTACTTCGATGGGCCTTCACATCCCACAGGGGCCATCATTTTCTGGCCTGGGCGAATTCGAACGACCTCACTGTGACTGAACCCTGGAATCATGGTAAGGGACCGCTGTTGAGCAGGAGTCTGTAAGATTGGTGGCCTAACTTTTCAGCTTAACTATGATCATCTACCCTGGGATGGTGGGATGTAATTATCTCCCAACTATTGGAGAATCGGATCATATGAAATAATCTAACATCTAACAATTGTTATTTGCCATTTACAGATAGTTTTCCTATGTTTTCCATGAGTTGTCCTTTCTTTATGGCCAGACCCATGGTTCCACATCTCGTTTCGCAGGACAAAGCTGTCCACGTTCCAAAGGCTTTGGCTTATCGCGGGAAAAGCTACGGGAGGTGCGCAACGAAACATGGAGGTGAAATGGGAATATCCATAGACTATATAATCATACAGAATATCATATATATATATTATTATATTATATATAATATTTATAATATATATATACATAATCCCACGCCCTTAATAGTTAATAGTGAACTCTAGTAATCTAGTAAACACCTAGGTCATAGATATGGTCCCCACAACCATGGTTTCCGGAGAAATCAGATGGTTAGGACTGGGGAACTACAGCCCGAGAGTTGGTTAAGAATCCGAAAGCTTGAGGCCCAGGGTCCCTCAAATTCTTATTTTTACATGCAGGCAAATTTCCACCACAATAGGTCGAGGGCCCCTCAAATTCTCAAAGCATTCTTAGTTATGTATTGTATGCATCTGCGCAATTTGGAGCGAGCGAAAGCGAGGTAAGGAGGTGGAGTTGGCAGATTTGACAAGAAACATACGAAAGAGCCTGATTTTTTTTTTGCAAAGCCGGGCTTGTCTGAGTTTCACAAGAGCAGGGCCGACACAACATTTTTTAGAGCCTGAAAAATTGTTTTTTTGGAAAGCTCAAGTTTCTTTAAGGTATTGGGGAAAACAATGTTTCAGGTTCCCAAGTCTATCCACATATAGATTGTGAGTGGGTTGGAAGCAGTCCAAGCATGTGCGAAAAAATATTTTTTCGGAGCTTGAAAATTTGTTTTTGTGCGAAGCTCGATTTCACCCCATAAGGTCATAGGGGTCACTCCACAAAAAAATACCGCAAAGGGGAATTGCAAACCTCACGTAGAAGAAGCAATTTAAGAATTTGGCAATCCTATTCCAGGGTCCCTCAAATTCTTAAAGTATTATGTGTGCTTGGTATAGCTGAAAATGTGTAGCATGCCTTGGATTCGAGCCCCTCAAATTCTTATACAGTGCATTCTTATACAATACTCAAACCGTATCCCAAAATGGCGGAAAATCAGGCCGCAACAAGGAAGATGGTTGGCAGAAATTTTCAGGTTGGTGAACTATTGGAACTTTTCCAGGTAGAACATAAATCATGGAATATACTGGGACATAATGGGAGATACTGTGAATACAAATACAATAGGAATAAGTAATAAGCAATTAAAGCCAATATTATTGGGTGATATCATGGGATCTATGAACAGGAATGAAAACTAAAGCCAACCATAATGAGGATATAACGGAGATATAGTGGGTTAAATAACCAACACCATGATTTGGATTGGTCTATGTGATGACCCAATAGGCATTAGATAATGTAGGGAAAAGACAATAGATTTGGGGCACCGTCTTTTAAGACAACGCAAAATCATTGTAAGACATCAAATTAAACTTCGGAAGGGGTAGATACAATCGACAGATTGGGTAGACTAGAGCAGATTTCACTATTCGACTGGACTGGTTCTGGCAAAATAGATGCAACCCCTGAACTAGCTAAACGTGACGACGTGGAGTCTTTCGTATCAAGTTGAGACGTCATGTGCCAGTGGATGAATTTCTCGCGACATAGCTAGAGGTGTATTGAAATCCCCACGATCCAACCATTGCTGGAAATCTATCGTGAAGAGGATGGTACCACCGTCATGGGCCTCATTCTCATCCTAGTAAACAACATTCCGATACAAGTTCAATGATGTACATACGTACATATATATATATATATTATGTATTTATATTTATATTTACATATTACAGTATATATTTTATATTGTATATATATATATATGATATGTTATGTGTATGTATATATAGATATGTATGTATATATAATAACAATACTAATAATAATGACAATAACAGGTAATAATAATGTTAATAATGATAATAATAGTACTGATATGTATATATATATATATATATATAGAAGTAAGGTGGCATTCAACATAGAACATATGAAGCCTACAGCTGCCAAGACTCCAAACCCTGGAGGTTGGTCTCAGTGCCACAGGCGGGGCCCCAGGGGGATGGCTGTGAAAACTCGCCTTTTTAGTAGCCTCTGGGAATCTAAGTGCCACAACTTGCCATGGAAAATGGTTCAATGTTTCATAATGTTTCACTATACAGACAATCATCATATATATAAAACATGAATAAAAATGATCATTTTCTATAGTGAAACATTATAGTGAAACATATTTTGATAGTCATCATATATAAAAAATGATCATTTTCCATGGCAGTGTTAAATTACCAGAGCGTCTATCCAGCAAAAGGTGGTTAACTAGGCAGGAGCTTCGCTAGCAAGAATTTTGTTTTTTTTGCAGCAACAGCAGGGGTTTTTATCCGACAACATGGGGCGCTGGGATACACATGTGTATATATATATATGTATGTATGTATTACATACGTATCCCCATATGAATGGGAGATCTTCATGAACACCAGCTATTCTGAATAGGTGTTTTATGTTTGAACATTTCTGAGGGCATCAGGAGTTTTGATTCTCACCTGGATGCGCACTCCGCTGAAAAATTCGATGGAGAACCATTTTGAGTTTCCACGATATCGCTGAGACACGTATTCAGGAAGCGGGGACCAAGTAAGTGGAGTGCATATCCAAGCACACGCATAAAAGACGGAGATCAGCCACTAAAGTATTGGGATTTAGTGTAACATGAATTGGAGACACGGCAACGATCTTGTCTAATTATTTTGTCCGAAAAAAAACGACCGATTGTTGGATTATCTACCAACACATGGCATGTATTCTTTGATTCCGCAAGAAACAACAGTTCCAAATCCATGGTACTACTGATATCAACATGACAGAATGTTCATGACCAGAGATCTAGTAGGAAAATTATTTACTACCTATTTGTTTGATGTCGTTCATCGGTTCAGTCACAAATCTTTACAGTACTCCATGTTGGTAGTCGATCACCCTGGAAACCCTACTCAGAGCCTGGCTAAGTGCAAAACAATTTCACATCAGACGTGATATCATGACATGTGATACTACATCCCATATGCTCCATGTATGGAATATTTACCAACATTTGCCCTAAAAATCACCCAAGTGTAGGTAAATATACCAGCACCATGGAGCATATGGGCATTACTACATGCACCGCGATCATCCACTGTCAGACTGTCAGAGCTCCCCACATTGTTCCGGCGGCTCCAGGTCATGTCTTGTCGAAGTCTCAGCGCTGTCGCGACTCCTTGGAGTCTCTGGCGGACGAATGGAGTGATGCCGGCAGCGACTTTGACTAACTCCAGTGGAGTGGAGATCGGACATGGAAGCTCCGTTTTTTTCAGAAGCAAACAAAGAGCCAGATGGTCAAGTGGTCAACCACCTAAACCTTATATATCTATATATATATATTTGTGTGTTTTTCCTCGCTGGCCATAGATGCGTCTCACGCTGCGGCAGTTTCAGCCAATTATATATATATGTATACAATTATATTACAATTATAATGTATGTATATGGTCACAATGTATACATAACTATTTACATATCACGACAAAATTACAACACATACTGAAGGGTGAAACAAGGGAACACCGCCTTGAGGCGGGTGTGGGTTTTCTACAATTGTGTACTTGGTGATTGAATCAAACATCACCTTTTTACACTGTAATTTGCAGTGTTTTATGCTTGTGATCTATGATGTTTTGACGTTTGCTGCAAGATGTCAAAATGCCAAAAAAAACTTTTGCAATTCCGCAACATCTGCTTGAGAC
>Ga0126342_10019127_pt1 | contig 11674 bp, 7 predicted proteins | sample Cyp1metagenome_FD_92528 | JGI IMG/M metagenome (GOLD analysis project Ga0126342, IMG submission 92528) | Coral microbial communities from Lord Howe Island, Old Settlement Bay, Australia - Cyphastrea 1 metagenome | ecosystem: Host-associated > Invertebrates > Cnidaria > Coral ... | reverse complement strand
TTATTTGTATAAAAGCGGCTCAATGAGCCGCTGCGGTTGTGGTAAAACCAGGCCATGATTTGACAACATCAGCAGCAGTGTGACCTGTGGACACTTTTCAGTCTGCTTGGCGTGCCCAAAAAACAGTGTGGTTTTGTGGGACGTGCATCCCCTGCCAAAATTTGAATCCCAGATTATAACATGTGTGAACTTTTTGATTTCAACATTCGCGGCCCAGGGCCGCAATTTTTTTGGTCAAACAAACGCCAAACAGACTATGGACTTTCAAAAACCTTTGCCCCAAAACCTGCGAAAAAGATGAAATGTATAGGAATGTATAGGAATGTATAACTCCATTTTTTTCGAGTTATACATGTATAATTCCATTTTTTCGGGCTATACATGTATAACTCCGTTTTTTTCGAGTTATACATGTATAACTCCATTTTTTCGAGTTATACATGTATAACTCCATTTTTTCGAGTTATACATGTATAACTCCGTTTTTTTGTCCGATGCATTCCGATACATTTCTATACACTCGACATTTTGCCTGTTTCTCAACCTTCCTTTGGGTAAACGTTTGCATTTTTCACCATTCCATGGATGAGTTTTGAACTGCATTTTTTTCAAGCACCGCTTGTTTGAAATCAAAACTGTAATTTTGGAAAACCAGCCGGCAGCCTACTTGCCGTTCTTGTTCTTCTCCCTGCTGCCCTTGTGGCCCATCTGGAACTTCTTTCCATCATTGACCGTGCTGGTCATCATTTTTGGCCTGATCCTCCATACTCTTCATTGGCTTCAAGATTTTGTAAGACGAAGAGCTAGACGTGGTCATAGCCGCAGCCTCAAGGGGATCATCCAGATGTGGTCCAATGAGCCGCAGTGTTTCAAAGCAATTCTTTGCCAAGAAATAGCTTTCCAACAGATTTTTTCACATGCATTCCAAAAACATCCTGTTAACAAAATAATCAAAAATATCGAAAAAAGGAGAAAATGACTAAGTCTTGAACATGCAAAAAAGTTAAGTTTGCTAAGTTAGTTATAAGCTCCACAACTATATTGTTTCGAAAAGTTAACAAAATAGTTATCAAACATACAAATGATCAACTCCTATAAGTAACTTGTATGTGCCCTGAGAAAACTTCAAAACTTAGCTGACTTAGGGATGTTACAATAGCTTATAACCTCGTTGTAACAGTACTTGCAAGTGCTTACAAGTAGTCTAAGCCAAAACCATCCACTAAGTATATATATATATATATTGATCCTGGAATAAACGAATATGTTTTTCAATGGATTTCCATGTTCGTGAGTTTCTTGAAATGTCCATATTCTATCTACTCCAGGAAAACTTCGGGTATATTTGACCTACATGTATCTCAAGTCGAATGTTTGTTGCACTCGCCAGGAGTGCAGCGTTGGGGGTCTCGTCGCAAGACTTGCAGTGATGGTCTGACACGCCGCTTGGTGGTTGGTGACTCAAGCAATGGATGATTTTGAGCAATCAACATAAAACCTATTGGTGAAGTGGCTTAGAGGCTATGGTGATGTATGTTTTTTAAAGGGACATTTGGATTTCAGCTGCAAACATGGAAAACATGGTGATAACACTATGGTAAAATGATGTACCATGCGGATTACAACTACAACACCACGATCAAATGTACCTGCAATGAAGGGCTCATGACCCAGTCACCAAGCAGCAAGTTCCAGGATCATCAAACATGGCTGCAAAATCCACGATAGATGATGTTCCTTGCTATAAACCTCTACTCATACGGAAGTGTCCATTGTCATCTTACTGGTGCTTAGTAGGGAATGGATAGGAATGGGGGAATGGGCTGATTATTGATAGTGATTATGGATCATTCCCTCACTCCCTGCTAAGCACCAGTAAGTCATGTTTGATTGCCAGAGCGTATGTGTTCAATGTCTTTCTTGGGACTCACGAGATTCGCATTGAATTTCCAACCTCATTTGCAGACGACTTAGGGACAAGTGTTGAGCGGTGTACGTTTGTATAAGATACGTATACACTTGAAGTATGTTGAAGTCCTTTACCAGTTTTATACTGGTTGGTGGTTTCAAATTTTTTGTATTTTCCATATTAATCATAATATATCGGATAATCCTTCCCATTGACTAATATCTTGCAAGATGTAAAAAAAACACCAACCAGTACAAGTCATTTATAACCCGATTTATGGAATGTATAACTGTATAGCCCCATTGAAATCACCATCTATAACTGCTATATGTTGCCCATGACTTCGCCACAGCATGTCTCTCCTGTGGCACCATGCCGTCGTGCTAGCAATCATCCCGTGGATGGAGTACTTGTAGGATCATCCCACTTAGTCAATAAGCCTATAGTTAGGAAGTCCCCATTCAGTGGGGTGTATTCTATATAGAACGAACTAACTAACTATAGAACCAACTAACTAACAAACTAACTCACTAACTGACTAACTGACTAACTAGCTGACTAACTGACTAACTGACTAAATGACTGGCTAACTAACTAGAACTAACTAGAACTAACTAGAACTAACTAGAACCAACTAGAACTAACTAGAACTAACTAGAACTAACTAGAACTAACTAGAACTAACTAGAACTAACTAGCGAACTAACTAGCGAACTAACTAGCGAACTAACTAGCGAACTAACTAGCGAACTAACTAGCGAACTAACTAGCGAACTAACTAGCGAACTAACTAACTAACTAACTCACTAACTAACAAACTAACTAACAAACAAACTAACTAACTAACTAGAACTAGAACTAACTAGAACTAACTAGAACTAACTAGTACTAACTAGAACTAACTAGAACTAACTAGAACTAACTAGAACTAACTAGAACTAACTAGAACTAACTAGAACTAACTAGAACTAACTAGACCTAACTAGACCTAACTAGCACTAACTAGAACTAACTAGAACTAACTAGAACTAACTAGAACTAACTAGAACTAACTAGAACTAACTAGAACTAACTAGAACTAACTAGAACTAACTAGAACTGACTATTCTATAGTTGATTGTTTCTTACAATACTATATGGAACTAACGAACTATATCATACTGGGTGATACTGGGTGAACTAACTATAGTTATTCACCAGTTTCGATCAGATGATCCTCCAAGTACCTGCCCAACAAAATGAATATAGTTGAATATATGGTGAACTAAGCATAGTTAACCCAACTGGTTAAAATATATCCATAGTTTAAATACTATTCATAGTACCATAGCTAAGGTATTGTGATGATCATCGAAGTTGATAAATCCCAGTTGGGGGCATGAAACCCAGCCACCAACACCACTTTGTTAGCCGTGTGGCATCATCCAAATGGCTTGGTATCTCCCTTTTCCTGCGACAGAACCAAATTATATATATATTATAATATATTTTACAAAATACATATACATATATCTGGGTAAATTATAACGACCTCACTGCGACCTCACTGGAATAAGGGACATTATCCCCAGATGGCCTATTATAATTTACCCATATATATATATGTGTGTGTATCTGTGTGTGTTTGGTTGTGTATCAACACATATGCCCCATTCTATCACCAGTATAGTGTGGTTTCTGCACTTTGTCGGCTGCTTTCCCCCGTTTCTGGACAATCCTCCATGTAATAGCCGTTCTAGTAGAAAGTGTCAAAGTACCACTCATATTCCCATATATTCCTTGCAAAATGGTTGGTTTGATACCCCAAGTTTTCTTTGACACATCCCGGACATCCCCCATTTCCATGAAATTCATTTGTGACATCCCCCAATTTGGCTGGTACAATCTCTCTTTGCCTACTCGAGCCCCTCATATTTGAAGTTCCTCATCCTTTGGTAACAAATCCCGCATGTTTGTTTTTTAAGTTGAGTATAATATGGCCCTTTACCAGTTTTAAGTCAGTTATAATCCCGTTTATGGAATGATAATCCCATTTATAGCTGTAAAAAAACTGGCAGAGGGCTTTAACTCGTATCCCTTTCCCTTTGGACAACCCATGGATTTCCATTGAGGCAAAGTCCGAGCGGACCCAGCGGACGGCGTTTGGATGTCCGCAGTGCTGTGTTTTGTGTTGTTTTTGTTACTGCATGGCGGGTAGGTTACCACTTGAATCCCATGGTTGGGATATCCCCTTATCAACCAGCCATAGCTTGCTAAAATATAGAATGTTGAAAGAAACAGTCAATTACTGTAGTTAATGGAAATGGTGTTTACCAACAATTAGACCATGTTTCAATGAAACCGTATACCAATTCCATATCCAAGATTATACCAACATTATCACCTTGGATATTGAAGATCATTCTGTGGATTGACCAAAAGTTGGGTCACGAGATGGCCACTCACAGCAATTCCAGTTCCATCAGCGACAGTTCTTGTGTTCAACCATCCCATGAAATGTCTATGTTCTTCCATAGCTAAGTCATGCTAAGTCCCCATGAAATGCATGAAATGGTTCAGCCCCCCCTTTTTTGCCCAAGATTTCGCAGGATGAGTGGTTTGGTTTCAGTATGTTTCAGACCAATGAGCAGGGTTTACATCAGACAAAATTCTCAGACCATTTGATCACAAGATGATCACCAAATCGGGGCGTTGTTGGAGGGGGCAGCTGCCGCATTGTAAAACGCCTGCAGTGATCATAGCATTGTCTGCAGAAGGTCCAACTTGTGAGGCTGGCGGCTTCCAATGGTCGAGCCTTATATATATTTACAAACATTATATACATATATATATATACACACATATATATATACATATATATATATATATATATGTATATATATATACATATATATACATATATATATACATATATATATATACATATATATATATATATACATATCCATTTATATCCATCTATGTCTTACATGCAAACTGCTTGCAGATTCTCCAATTCAACGGACCATGTGCGAAGAAAGAAGCGATGAAACCTACCACGGCCTCACGCGATGACTCTGGATCATCCCTGAAACTGACGACGAGTAGTCCCAAACTTTCAGGGATGGAATTGGGAAGTGTTGAATGGAGTGTTTCAAATATGAACGGTGGTGAAACAACGGTTGAGATTCTGCCGGGCTTGTCCAGATTTTGCATTTGCTGGTCTCATCACTTAGATAAGCATCCCCAAAATTAAAGAATTGATGACCATCAATGACCATATTTTTCTACATGGCAATGGCATGAACAGTAGATCTTCTGTTGATGCAGTTCTTCGATCTTCTCGGAGTGAATATGTTAAGGACCCTTTCTGAACTTCATGAGTTGCCTAACAATCCCATAGCTGGCCGCAAAGACCCGATATCTTTACCACGGATATTTTTAGGATTTAACGTATTCATTTTGGGCATCGATTCAGCCGTCAGTTCAGAGGTCCCCGGTCCCCATGAAGCAGATTGGAGGTCTATAATAAGTGAACAATCTGAGTGGAGACTTACAAGTACCTCACCAGTATCAATAGTTCAGGTGAATTCCGGGGTAACTCAGAATGATGTAGCATATTTGTGGTTTCTAGTGTCTACATTAGATCAGTGGAGTTCCCATTCGGCTTTCCGGGTCGTACATCTTCGAGCTGGAAAGAATCCTATGGATGTTTTCCCAAACTCACACTCCTCACCAGAGAATGTGATCTTGCCTGGATTATTTCTATGTCTGTGTAATGATGTGTTTGTTTGGAAATTTATGGAATTCTGTGCGTTTTTTCAGACATGCCCCCCCCCTATGTTCCTAGTGAAGCTCACAAGTGCTCTTACATTTGCAACCCTCTCCTGGTTGTTGACAGATATCGATTTTCCTATCCTCCATTAAACTAACAGTCCGCTATTGAAAATGGACTAATGGACCATTTATCGATGATTTACTTATTAAAGATTGTGATTTTCCAGTTCGCTACGTTAGTTTACCACAGAAACAGCAGCCTTTGAGCGCATGGACATCATGGACATCATGGACCTCCAACTGCCCCTTTCCATAGGGACCTTTCGAGCATTTGGCTGAGCCAATGTTCCGCTGCGTCGCTGATCTTCCGCTTAGGGAAAGCATGTTGCAGGAAAACTCCACCTAGTTATATATATATATAATAATAATCATAATAATAATAATAAGCATTGCATGGGTTTCAAACAAGGCACTGGAACATCCCCCAGATGATTCTACCACTCTAAAACCTCGGTTTCTCCCATTAAAACCTCCATTTCTAATCATTTTGTTCGGAGATTTCCCAGCCAGTTGTGACTACTTCACGGCTTTCCTGTGAATCTTCCCTTCAGTCTGATGACTGGGGCCATGATCAAAGTGGATTTTCGTAGCTCCCCAAATTCACCGGGAAAAATGGGATCATCCATAATACCCTCTGGTAAACTAACATAGGTATTGAAAATTGCTATTTATAGTGAGTTTTCCCATTAAAAATGGTGATTTTCCCTAGTTATGTTAGTTTACCAGAGGGTAATCCATTGTGAAATCACATGAAATAATCGAGGAATCCATGGCGGTGAATAGATATCATGTCTTGTTTTTGGTGGCATTTCAGCAAACTTTGGCACTCCACATCCGGGGTTAAAAAAAAACGATTCCAAGGACCTCACAAAAATAGAAAGTACGACTGGAGCATCATCGTGAGGCTGGCAGTTCTAAGTTGATAGATCAGGTTTAAACCATGTTTCAAACCTAGATAAATAATGATAAAATGATAAATCTAGTGATAGTATTTTATAGTGCGCTGTATATGATCGTATGTTATAGTTGTCCTTTTCTCAACACAAACCACTTGACGGGGGATGCCGCGGGCGCACGTCGCGAGCAAATACTGTACTGCCTGAGGTGGGATTCCAACCTCTACTGCTGGGTGGGAAGTCGTGTCAACCCATGCCACCATTGGATTTCCCCTCCGGTAATCAAACGTGGCAAAGGACCTATATAAGGAGAAGAGTTGAAAATTGCATAAGTTGATATAAATTGGATATTTTTGGAACATCCATCTATAGATGGTGGGTTTTACAGCTAGCCCTGTTTGATTTCCAGAGAAAGTAGCACAAGAAACCTTGGATTTGTATTACATTAGTGGCTATGATAAACTGGCCCTGAGGTAGAGGAACGGACCACACTAAGATGGTACACCGGCTCAGAACTATAGATGAGCTGGTGTTGAAATAGATATATCTACAGTTGACTGTGTTTGTAAAACCAGTTCATAATTTAAGGGCCGCTTCTTATACCAATCAAAGAGTAGGGAGGGAAAAAAAACACAAAATAGTAGACATGAATACAACAAATAATGGAAAATATTTTGGAAGTTATTTTGGAAGTTCGCTGGTGCAGTACATAAATTTACACTGCGCAATGTCAGCTTTGCTATAGTCATCCCCCAAAAGATTAAGTGTGAATGGCTATATATGGCCCTCAAAATAGTAGAAAAATACCTGCCTTGTATGACTGATGGTCATTGATGTCATACCATTTTAGTCATCAAAATATGAATGACTATCCCAAAACTGAATCTGCCTTGTATCATGGACATTGGGATTCCTAAAAAGTTTTGAATGACTGTCATTATGAGGGAAAAAATCCACATTTTTGAATGCCGAGAAATTTACAAGAGTGTAAGTCTGCTGCATGTACTACAGACACATAAGAAGTGTGCAAAACAACTGTTGGTTGATGCCTATAGGGGGTTAGTTCAACAATAACAATAATTTGGGGATCATCACATTCCACTATAGGAAAGGGGAATTCCGTTCTTGACCAACCTGTTTTAAGGGGTGACAGAGAGTTTCGAACACTGCTCACATGATTTATTCTATGATATTCTATGTGGGTTTGTCTGAAAATAGAAAACCCAAAAAAAAACAATGTTGTATCATCATCTTCCTGTTCTTAAATTGCAATTAACATCTGCGTACCCCATTTTCCATCATCAACAATAATCAAAAAGTGAACATTGAACATCTAACATCTGATGATACCCGTTGCTTTCCCAGTCCTGCAGACTTGAAAAACCGCTGCGCCGCACAGCAGACCTTTTATGAGCGTGCGACAAAAGGGCTGTGAGAGGACTGTTTCTACAAGGTGGTACCCAGTTCGTTGGCTGAGTTGTTCTATGAGTTGGCAGATATCTCATATAAATAGTAGGGTTTATAGACTATAACTGGGGGCATCACCTTCTAGTAAAATTCACTAGAACTATTTTCTGGAGTGTCCCCACAGAATCCATGGATGTTCTCCGCCATCAGAACGCCTCTGATTGGTCCAAAATGAAGACCTTCGATAGTACCATGGCCTAGGATTTCTGGTGGATGTTTCTTTGAGGTGATGTTTGTTGGTTTACAACGCCCCTTAGCGATGTATTTGCCATAAACCCAGTGATCCGGACTCCTATCCGTGCCATGTCAAGAGACGTTGCCAACGGTGTATAATCCGTTCACCTGGGAAATCGATAGGTACTTAGATGGGCCGTGGGATTAGCTAACTAGTTAGTAAGTGGGTCATAAACTACAAACATATCCCAATTATAATCCATTTACTAACTACTTAACCAACTCCACGGCCCATCTAAGTAGTTGAATATCCTGTGTTGTGTTGAATATCCTGTGTTGTTTTGCCATGAGTCGGGGGAAGAAGCAACTAGACACAGTTTTGGCCCCGAAATGCCAGTTATGGATGTCAATAAGTCACCCCATTTATGGTCACTTCTAACCCCATTTAGTATGTTAACAATATATATATACACATATATATATATATATAACATATATAACCATAACCATATCACTGGTAAATGCCTATAAATCCCATTAAATCACCATAGTTTGTGGCCTGAAGTGGCTTAAATGCCCATTTCCTATGGGTGAAATCCTCTGGGACACGCCATCGCCAGGAGCACGGAAAACGCCAAGGAGGTGCGCCGATTTGTTTCGGGTGAAACTGATTTAAAAAAAGGATATCTCATATGCTCCATGGTGCTGGAATATTTACCAACATTTGCCCCAAAAATCACCCAAATGTAGGTAAATATACCATACATGGAGCATATGGGCATTTTCAGACAAGACAAAGCCATATAAAGATGTGTATATATATATATATTATATTAAGAAGCAGTGCCATTCCATTGGGCCAGGTGCTACAGCAGCATGGACCGAATGCTGCAGCCGACCTGCTCATTCCAGGAGGAAAAAGCCGCAAGCAGGCTTTTGTGGGCACAGGGTTGCCACCTTTTCCACTAGGAGTTGGAAACCAGTTTATCCCTTTTAAACTGGTAGCGGAGCCCCAAAGTTGGCGCCCGCACGTTCAGGCGAACTAGGGCATAGGAAGCAGTGCCATGGAAGTGAAATCCGATGGTGCCTCCGGGCAATTCAAGCGTTTTTCTGGCGAAGCTCTGGATGGCAAGGAGCTGAGGAAGTGGAAGCTCTGGTGTCAGGCCAAAATGGCTTCTCTGAAGGACTTGGACAAGAAACAGCGAGGTCCTTGGGTGTTTACGCTCTTAGATGGACTGGCGCTGGAGACTGTGGAACACATGACCATAGAGCAGCTCACTGCCGATGATGGAGATGAGAAAATATGGGCCCTGACCCTGCTGGAAGAGAGATTTCCTGACAAGCTAAAACATGATCACTTGGCCGAATGCTTGCGTGAGGTGTTCGCTCTCCATGCCAAAGAAGGAGAGTCAATGGCTGAGTGGACTAGCAGGGTTCAGGAATCCTTTTCAAAGTGCCGTCGCAAAGTGTCCATAGAGTTTCCTTCTGAAGCTCGTGGATGGATCACACTCAACTGCTCAGGTCTCAGTTCTGATCAACTGGCCATAGTGGTGGCAAAAACGGGCGGGGATCTCAAGTTTGAGACAGTGGTCTCAAGCATGCACTCATGTTTCCCAGACTATGTGGCTTCTACCAAAGCAAAAAAGTCCAATGCCACCTTCCTTGCAGATGCTCCTCATGGTTTTCATGAGGATGAGCCACACCACGCTGAACCAGGCGACTCCATCGTCTTTGAAGAGGTGGAAGCGTTTCTGTCTGAATACGGTGAGGACTTCACTGGTGAGTTTGATGAAGCTGAGTCTGCTGAGATCTTAGCTGCAAACTGGAAAGATCGTCGCAATGAGATAGCCTGTCTGCAGAAAACTCGGAACTTCAAGCAGGTCTCCAAGATTCAGCAGCAATTCAAAGAGGATCTCTCCGAGGTCAAAAAGCGCACTCGGTGCCGCAAGTGCAACAAGTTGGGCCACTGGGCCAGGGAGTGTCCCATGTCCAAGGGCAAGGGCAAGAGCAGTGCAAGCTCATCTGATCGGCCTGGTCAGGCAAATGGAGCTGCGTTGGTGGAGGGACAGTCGACAAATGAGACCATGATGGTATCTGAATGTTTGCTGGTATCTTCACCTGGGTTTGGCATCATTGATTCTGGTTGTGGAAAGACATTGATAGGTCAAACGCCACTCAATGAGCTGTTCAGACTGTATCAGAAGCAAGGAATCGAACAGCCATGCCTTCGCAGACAGAACAACGTATTTGCCTTTGGAAACAACAAAGAAGAGTGTTCTAGCCACGTGGTTGGTCTCAAGGTGGGCATCAGTGGCCGCAGTGGTCGCGTTGAAGCTGCTATCATCAAGGGGCCAGCCCCGCTGTTGCTCAGCCGCTCTACCATGAAGAGCCTTGGAGCCACCCTGAACTTTGGTGAAGGCACTCTGTCTTTGAATGGAGGGGATCCGCAAGTTTTGCAGATCAACAGTGCAGGTCAGTTCATGATCAACATCCTGAATTTTCCTGCTCGTGAGACTCTGGTGTGCGAGCACTCCGACACCGACCGAGATCTCCCCCAAAGCACCTGCGCTGCTGACTCAGTCGAGGTCATGATGGGTAGTGTCAAGCAGCTAACCAAGCGTGAGGCCAGGTGTGTGGAATCCAACAAACATGCATGGCAAAAGGGGGGATCAAAGTGCTTGGTAGCCGAACTGTTTTCACCTCCACATTTTGCACTTGCCGCCAAAGCCAAGGGTTATTTAGGCCTTTCCTTTGATATTCAACAGGGATATGATCTATTGAAGAAAGATGTTCAAAAGCAGGTGAATCAAGAATTAGAGGAGTCTAGGCCCGAATTGCTAGTGCTTTGTCCTGAGTGTAAACACTGGGGTGGATGGTATAGGCTTAATCAACATAAGCTTCCAATGTGGGTTCAACTCTATAACAAACAGATTGCCCAAAAACAAGCTGACTTCTGTGTGGAACAGGCCAAACGTCAGCTGAAACGAGGGGGCAGAGTGCTGATTGAGATCGGCACCCTTAGCAAGTTCAAAGAATACCGCAACTGGGTGGTCCCGAAAGGAGCCTCAAAGGGTCCCCGCTGCAATGGCCTGCGCAATTAGCTCATTGTCAGCGGAGCAGTTGATGCCGAGACCGGTGTGTTGATCCCTGGTACCAACCAGATGCGCCGCTATCGCCAGTGATCCTTTTCAAGATCTAGCTGCATGTGTGAGGTTGAGTGAAACCTTTGTCCTTCCCAATGCCGAGATGGCTTTTAACTGCAAATGTGCCAGTATAAACGGACTGGGACGTCCGTATGCGTCCTTTTTGTACTCCTTTGCGAGGAAAGAGGAGTTAAGAAGCAGTGCCATTCCATTGGGCCAGGTGCTACAGCAGCATGGACCGAATGCTGCAGCCGACTTGCTCATTCCAG
>Ga0126342_10019125_pt1 | contig 11675 bp, 9 predicted proteins | sample Cyp1metagenome_FD_92528 | JGI IMG/M metagenome (GOLD analysis project Ga0126342, IMG submission 92528) | Coral microbial communities from Lord Howe Island, Old Settlement Bay, Australia - Cyphastrea 1 metagenome | ecosystem: Host-associated > Invertebrates > Cnidaria > Coral ... | reverse complement strand
GTATCAACTCAGTTAGCCAGATTGACAACAAAGGAAAAGAGGTCGCGCCGACCATGTTGCCTGGACAATTGATGTGGGTTGAGTCCCAACAGCGCATACTCACAGGCTACGAGGCGTTGATCTACCAAGGTTTCCCTATCTTATTATATCTGGCAAAGGCTCGAAGTTTGCCACCCGCTTGCAATTCGCAAAGCTTTCTGACTGACATCGCGGGCAATGCGATGGCATTTCCTGTGGTTCTGGCCATCTTCCAAGCCACGTTGGCCTCTGTGCCCTGGTTGCCTGCGCATGACAGTGAAGATGAGGATGATAATGATGAGAATCAGGAGGAAGACGCGGCTGATGTTGAGACAGCTTTGGCCGCCTTGGCCCGTTTGCAGAGATAGGCCTCTGGCCGGGTTTTGCACCAAGGTCTCACCCCAAGATTTGCGGCCGCTATACAAGAAAAAGTTGGGAACTGGAAAGAAATTGGGTGGATGGTTGAAAGGTTTTGGTTTTTTCAAGGCTGGGTTTTTGACGTGTGATTGCCGCGTGTTGACTGACGTGTAATTGCCGCGTGTTGACTAAATACTAAAAACTAAAAGCATATGATTCATATGATTGAGATCTGTAGACACAACAACATCCAACAATCCGTTGAAGTGCGAATAATTCCTGTTGTTATTGTTGGCAATTGTTAGAAAATAATCGCGCTTTTTAAATGATAACAGAAAATAAAATATGCAACAATACCAAATTTATACATGCCTTCCGAATAAACAAAAAAGCATCACCACAGAAAAAATGCGCATTTTTTGATGCGGAAAAAATAAAAATTGTTTGTTTCAGATAAAACAACCGAACAATTTTCAAAACAAAACCAAATCTTCACATTCCAAACGATCATAAAAAACATTGAAACATTTTTCTAAATACTTTTTGAAATTTTAAACAAATTTAAAACATCTTAAAATTAATTTTCCAAAAAAACAAACAAAATCAAAACAATTTTAAAACAATTTCATTTTATTTTCAAACAATTTTAAAACCAAACAAAACAATTTTAAAACAATTTTAAAACAATATTTATTTTTTTCATTTTATTTTAAAACAATCTCCGAACAATTATAAAAATTTAAAACAATTTTAAAACAATTTTTAATAATTCAAACAATTTTAAACATTCCCTAGGGGCTCCGAAACCTCAACATTTCTAAAAACACCTAATATATAATTTTATATTATTCCAAATAATTATTAAATAATTTTTAATTTAATAATAATAATAATAATAAAATCCAAATAAATTTAAATTATTTCTAATAATTTATTTTTATTTATTTTTCTCAAAATTTATTTAAAATAATTATAATAAAATAAATATAAAATATATATAATTTTAATTTATAATAAGATATTTCCATAATCAATATTCGTAAAATTCCACCCATATATTTTCAAATTTATAATTTCAATATATATTTATAAAAATTAAATATTTTACCCAAAAAAATATTATAATCTTAATAATTAATAAATAAATCAAATGTTAATTATATAAAATATATTATGGCCATGCATAAAAGAATACCGACGCAATCTAAATAACCCACATGACGAATTAAATGGTCCTAAGAAGTACACATTTTTGCGGGCTCTGAGGTGCGTTCAAAATCATTGTGGGTCCGGGCGTATGGCTCCAAATGATTAATTTTTTGTATTCCAGGAATATATTATTTGAAAAAAAATATATCGTTTTTCATCGTTTTTCAGGTTCCGGGAAATTATTTTCGTTTTTCCTGTAATTTCCATTATATTTTGATGTTTTTCCGGACAGGGGTGAACCCCCCCCTCACTATTCCTGGTGCCAGACCTTGTTCTTTCCTTTCGTCAGTATGGCGCGTTGTTATTAGCAAGTGTTGAGGTAAAAGATTGAAATATGGCCGCACAGATTTAATATTTGCTTAGTACGCAACGCAAAGAGCAGAATAAACAAACTATCACCACACAGCAAGGCACATCACCAGGTACCAGTGTTCAAAAGATGATTTTTTGTCGTTTGCCTATCTCTCAAACAGATGGTGATTGTTCTTGAACGCCTACGTAAAATATCCTAAAGTATCGAATAACCTGCAGCACAAGACAAAGGATGACTGATAACCAAGAAAAACATAAGCAAATGTTATCGTTTTTTGAAGAATATATTATCGTTTTCCATGCCCCATCTCAATTTCCAAAAAATAGAGATGCATCGAATACTATTCTCCATTACAGTACAAGTTCATATCTATATTTTATTTTCATAATATATATATATAGTTTCTTTCAATCAAAACACCATGTTTCCCACATTTGTAGGACCATGTTCGATTCCCCTCATCCAAACGAAGGGTCAATCGAGTTACAAGAGTTCCGCAAAAGGGCCGCCGCTTGCTTGGTGTCAGCATCCATTGTCGGCTCAGAATGACCGCCATATATGGCTTCTTTCAGAAATCTGCGAAAAAAATATACATATCTCTCTCTATATATATATATGTAAATATATATATATATATGTAAATATATATATATATACATATCTATCTATTATATCCAGATATACCTACAAATCCTAAACCACATCCAAGTATCTAACCAAGTTCGAATTGGAATATTTCAGTGACAGTCATACTTTGAGAATAGATATATATATATAATTATATATATCTTCGAGGAACAAACCAATGTTTCTCAACAATTTTCAACCGATTCACTCTGTGCAACGCTTTTTTTATCACACACACGAAACCTGAAAATGTGGTAAAACCCATAATAAAGCATCCCGAAGTCGCCATAGTTGCGACCACACCATCCCCTTAAATGGGTTGAAAATGGTGCCTTGGCTTTCCCACATGGTGCCTTGAAAATTCAGCTGACTATCCTGACACCACCGCGGCTAAGTGATGGTTCTGGTAGCAAAGACCCACGCTGCATGTCACCTGATCTTCTGTGATTTCTGGGTATGCTTGGAAGAGCTGCAGTCCAGACTGAGCTAGTAGATGCAATCCAGTAATCAAACACAAGGGGAAATCCCCGAACTAAATGGATCTAGAATCTAGATGGAAATTTTAATGAGAAAATAATCCATCACTAGTGGATTTTCCAGCCATGTTTACCAGAGGGCAAGCTACCTGGTGGTTGAGTCATTCATACTAAGTTACTAATTCATCATCTGGCAGTGTGTCAAAACCTTGTACCCCTGGTGAACATCAAAATAGCTGGTAAATGGATGTTCATCCCACTAAAATGTATCTATAGGTATTGACCCATACCCATCTAAGGTCATTATACTTCATTGGTTTTTATTGGCAATTGGTTCGTGAGGTGTGCTATTGAAGGTTCCAGCAGTGTCCAGCAGTCTTGGCAAAGACATCGCAAACACCAGCGGGACCCAATATAATGTATGATGATCAATATCCCTTATTGGATATTACAAGTGGCAATTTGGCTGGGAATTGTTTTATAACTCCAAGTTCACTCTAGTTTATGATACATATAACTATAGTTTATTACAAAGTTGGCTTTTAACTAGGTTAACCATTGTTTATGGTATGATATATCATTGAATATATGTATAATATATATATAGTAGATACATCATATACATATGAATGTATGTATATATATATGTATATATATAATACCTATAGTTTCTGGGGTTTATGAGCCGACGTTCACATAACGTTTGAGTCCCACATTCCAGAAGCTTCTTTTGTATCTTCGCCTCGGCTTCCCATATTAGGTCAACTTGGGATATGCCTTGTCTGACAAAGCCTGTCACATAATGGGTAATTTAACGTAGCTATTGAAAATTGCCATTTATAGTGGATGTTCCCATTAATAATGGCCATTTTCAATAGCTATGTTAAATTACCAGAGGGTAACAAACCAACAATGGTATTCAGTGGTTATTGGGATATGATTTACATATTCAATCACCAATGCTATTTAATGTCCTCTTTTTCAAATGACATTCGTCCCAACTCGATATTTACTTTCAGGAAATGGATCCCATCCCAGGAGACACCCAGAAATTGGGCAAACTAAAGGAACTGACTCAAGAGTCGAACAGCTTTCCTTGGCGCTGTGAGCTGGCTTTAGCTGGGTGGGGGTCACTGGTCACCCATGGAATTCCTAGGTTTTCACATCAAAAGGTGGTTGCTTCGAGCATCATTCCACGGATCGTAGCTGCTTAGGTCAAAAAACGATGGTTAGCTACAAAAACATCATGGCATGATCCTCCAAGTGTAGCTATTGATCCATAACTCATTTGATCATCCTTGACTGGGCGTATACACAACCTTTTTGAATGCAAAATCATGGGGTAAATCCAATGGATGATACAGTACAACTTCGATATTTCCTCCACAAATCTCAAGTAGTTGGTAACTCTGATGATAATATAACGAGTGCAGTACGGGAATACAGCTTTTCTTCGTTTTGGCCACCTCTTCAAGGAGATTGTCGAAATGCTGCTGGCTTTGCCGACTTGGCCACGATCAATGCTCTGAATGTCCACTGTCGCTGCCGCCAAGACGACTCCCAGGACCGCGGAGTGACAGCTCCTCATGCCACACAATCGTTGCATCTGGTCCCACAGGGCACCAAGATTCCAGTGGATGCCATTCAGATTCTACCAAAGCTGAGAACCAACCAACCTAAACATCTACACGCTGTGTCTTCAAGGAGAAACTCGGTGCCATTCGCGGATTTGCGTAGGGTTTTTTTGATCGCGATGCATGATAGCAAATTATGACGTCATCTAATCCCCCTAATATCACACACTCCCATTGTATGGTTCCAAATATGTTTGCCAATCCTCTATTGAACTATGGTTTCTGGGGGGTGTTGAATACTATGATACTTTCAAATGCAGTTGGGTATATACTGCCAATGTCACTATTCCAAAAAGGAAGCGTCTCTGGTCAAGACATAAGGTCCACTTGGACAATCATGGACGTTAGCAATTGCTTCCAGCGGTAAAAAGTTAGCAAATTCTTGGTTAATCATGTAATCATTTCCTGAGTCTCCAATGTGTGGTGTTTAAATATGCTAAAATCCTGAAACTAGTAGTCATTACATGTCATTACTGTACTGGGATCAAGTAGAATGAATTAGAAACCCCAGATTTTATTGCTGGTTATGGATGTTCATCGGTCCATGCACATGGGATGAGAATCACTAAGCTAAACAGACGCACCCCCACGTTTTAGCTAACGCTTACGTATTGGTGCACTGAACAGGCTGAATGTGTGTGGTCCACAAAAATCACTTGTCAATTTCAATTGCTCACTTCCAAGATCACTTAAACATTGCACTGGCGAGTGAAAGTCGTTCCTTCTTCGGTGTTTCCCTTGGCATCTTTAAGGCACCACTCTTGGAAATCAAGGGACTACATCAACCAGTTGCTAAACATCCCCATTAGCATGGTTTTAGTATGTTTTAGTAGGTCACAGAGTTCACATCAGAATGTTATAACCCCATAATAGCCCATTTTTGTAGTTACATTAGGGTATGACCGTATTACCAACAAGGTATAATAAACCCACAATACATCATAATACCCCTATACAAGCTGTAAGTATACCATATTCTATTCTGGGGCGATCACACTAACAATCTTCTGAGTATATCTCATTTTTGCGTTTGCTTCAACCACTTGAAAACACGTTCAAACCCCAAATTGATTGGTTAGATCATTTTAGATACATCTTTTCTTGATCAAACTCCCCAACTCCCCCCCTCCAATTCCAGCATCTTGGATTTTCTAAAGGGCCCCAAAAGAAGCATATAACACATATTCTCTATACTCGATTCCCTAGTCATACTGGATTTTACATTCAACTTCAACAAAGCAACTTCACCATTCCACCAAAGTCGATGGTGCAATTCCAATTTTCACAGCTAATCTCCCATAGATATTCCATTTATAAAGGGGTTGGTAACTGTCCCATTTCGGGAATGTTGGACATCACCTTATAGTAGCCATTATAGACCATATACCTAATGGTTGGGTGATGTTCAATGGGGACATTTAATGACCCATGTTATAGAAGAGTTTCCCATTAAAACATCTGAATCCCACTAAAATCCCTCTTCGTTAATGTTTAGCCTTATTATGTTCCCCATTATCTACCATTTTTCATAGTTCATAATCCCATTGGACCCCACCAAATCCCATGAAATCCCATGAAATCCCTCTTTCTAGATGCTTAGTCCCCTATATGTCCCCTATGATTTTCTCCATCTGCATCTTCCACCGCCCACGTGTCACGTGTCACCAAGCTTCGCTCAAAGCTATGGAGACCGTGCACACCGCCCTCACGCTGCGCCGCAGCCGACCGCAGCTCGAAGCGCAGCTGACCCGCCTTCATGGAAAACGGCTGTTTGTTGGGGGATGGGTGTATTTTTTGAGGTGATGTTTGTGAACATTTGGGAAGTTTAAAGAACATTGATGACTCTTTGACGAGAACTGGTGATTTTGGGGAAGATCTCAGCAAGAAAAATGTGTTTCTTCAGGCATAATGTATATATATATATATATATTATGTATATATATATATAAGCTGGTAGTTTGTGACATAACTACTATGGAACATCTGCAGTCTAAATAGGTAAATCATCGAAGAAAATGATCCAACGGGACCAGTGTATTAGAGGGTCGCCAGACTTGAGGCTTAACTTACCTACTAGTTTAATATAATGTATAATATTGTATAATATGTATTCTAAGAAATATACCTAAAAGTGGACTTTCAAATACTATGATCTATATTGATCTATCAACTTGCAAATTGCATAACCCCAACCCATTTGGGGCCGCAAGGGTCTCCAATTCCTCAAGTGACTCGGTACCAAAGTTTGGCCATTGCACTGGATCAACACGATTTTGATCGTCAACTATGACCTCAGGTATGATCAAATGATCAGACACAAGGATACCCTCTAGTAAATTCACCTAATCACATAGACCCTGGCAGTCATCGGGGTTGGAAATGGTTGGAAGGCTAGTTTTCACCAAAACATTGTGATTTTCAGGGTCTATGTCAAATTCCCAAGGGGTAACTATTAACCAACATTAACCACTATTAACATCTATTAACCACCATTAACCACTATTAACTATATATGTATAACCACCATTAACCACTACTAACTATAATGAAGTCCCATGGTTTTGAAATAAAAAGCTGAGAGTTGATCCTGCACGGATCAGCCGCAAGGCAGCGCCTGCAGCATCGATTGGACTTGCTGCACGCTTTGGGCACCAATGTCCTGCGGAAGCGACAACCAAGGGGCGTGGCTAGCGATGAATCGAAGTGGTTTAGAACAGTGATTTGTAATTTGATTTATAACTTGAGTAGTTGATTTAGATCTATATCTAGATTTATGATTTAGATCTAAAACTTTGGTCATAACTTGACTTAAAACTTTAGAAAGTGACTGAAGGGCAGCGATGAAACAAAGTTCTTTTAGTCTTACTTACTGGGCGATTAAGTCGACTATCAAAGGTTGAAGGGTTACCTACTGTATCTAATAGTAGGGAAAATATGTTCCAACCATTTGGGGACTATTATAAATAATTACCAAGGAATAAATACAATGCTAAACCAGGGTTTCTCTCAGTGCACATTGAATGAGGACACCACTTTTTTTTAAACATCCTATGTCTACGCAGCATGTCAAGGGGTAAGACACAAGGGTATGAAACAAACACATCATCTCACACATAATAAGAAATATCATATCCTTATGATATAAAAATAATCTAATTCATTCATGAAATACCATTAATCTTATTCATTCTTTTATACATAATATGGTAAAATGGATAAGAATGAATAAGAAACCATCCCCCATGGGGGTCTTCTACCATTGGGTATACCTCCATTCGGCATGATCGACCCCCGAGTCATGGTTGGTTGACCCCTTCCCCACACCCTCTCTGTGGTGTTTATAGAAGGTTATAATGTGGTAAACCCCATGAGAAAAAACCATCCGACATTGGGGTTTTAATCTTCAGGATGGCGCCCTCCAGTTATAAGTTGGTTTATAAATCCATCTAAATCTAGTTGTAAGTATCATACACTATGGTTATTATGGTTATAAACCAACTTAGCTAACGAACTGGGGCAGCATCCTGTTGGGATATCTTGGATACCCCTATTTCAGATTGGTTAAGGGGACGGTTTCTGGCCGGTGGATCCCAACAAATTCTCCGCTGCCGTTGCCGCGTCCTGCATGCCATGTCTGATGCCCTGGGTCAGGTAGGGGATGTATCTGTGGATGCTGCCTCGGCAGACATGGAACGCGTAAAAATCCCAAAATACTTCACTTTCCCTTCAACATTTACGTATAATATATATATATATACATATGATATATATATATAATACATATAATATATATAATATAATAATATATATATATAACAACTGTATGTTTATAAGATTATATAAGTATGTTGTTAGCTGAAGCTGATTCAAACATATTTAACATCTTTGTCAACCAGCAGCTACGCAGTAGGCGAAGTTTAAGAAGCCCCAAATGTGTCCCGTACATAGCTATGTAGTATATTTATATATGTCCCATATTTACTGAACCAATGACCAAAGCTATACAAGGCATGCTTCCCTTCGTGACAGACTCTTGAAGCCTCTATCTGTCCATCTCCAAATGAGGTGTTTCCATTTTAGGCACGAGTTGCAGTAGCTAGAACAGAGGCCCTAGGCTGTCCCAGAAAACTCACACGTTTGCAGACCTGCACTTGGCTGGTCGCTTTGGAGACCTTAAAAAGCATCCTGCATGGCTTACTGCAACTTCCGGCAATGGCTTTTGGGAATCCCCAACACACCTGATAGTATTCCATATATGTATTCCATGTAGTATTCCGTTTAGTGTGTCCATGTAGTATTCCTTGTAATATTTCATATAGTCTCATCGTTTCATACGAGACCTGAACAAAAACATCACCGGAACACCGCTGACCTGGTTTTTTTCTGATCACTGTCTGTCCAAGCAGCCCTTGTCTTGGACAGTGCCAGAAACCCCCTGCGGCGGACATTTTTGGCTTTTCGGTGTGGGTTTAACCGATTTGTGGTAAAGGGGGTTGTCAGAACATGAAATGCATATTGCAAATTTGAATGTCTTGATAGTAAAAACCATGTTTCGAGGGCTATAGCATTTTTGGGTACATAAATTGAATACATGAAAGAATCTTCGAGCTATGACAATTGATGGATATTTGAAACAATTTTTGATGCTTCCCCCAACATCAGTCGTGCAATTTCTGGCAAGGGTCTGCGCCAAACCATCAGCTTATGCATCACCTTTTTGGGGCCCCGGAAAGGGGGCTTAATGAGGGCCCACAGAATTCACAAAGATGCAGGGTGCTCGATGGATTGACTGAAGGTAAGAGATGATTTACCATGATTTACCTATTCATTGATTCAATATACAGTACTCCTTATCTCCCGATTCAAATGGTTGAACAACGACTTGTTGTTAGTGAGATCCTCATGGATCCTGCAACATTTTCTTGAACAAACCATAATTTCGTCAGTATCTCAGTATCTCCATTCAGTGGTCAAAAACCCACTACAAGTCACTACATCCCATTTTCCAAGGGCTGCTGACATGTTCCATGTCCTGTCCAAGGCTTTAGTCACTTAGTCGCTCCCATCCCTGGCCCACGGCCTGTGCAACCTTGATGGCCGCAGCCGTGCCAAAGTATCTGTCATCCGAGCCCTGGAGAGGGTGAGAAATCCCGTAAACTCACTGCAACTTGGGGCGATGTCACCAAGAATTTTTCGGTATGATGGGATCATGGCTTATGACTCAGTTTTCCTGTGCAAAATCGGGACCAGATCGCCAACCGTGTCACATGGTTGATCCAAAAATGGGCTACCCGTCTCCCCGCACTGTGCGGAGAAAAACGTGATACTTTTTGTGTCGAGAATCCCAGGAATCCAACCCACTAACATCACTAAGCCAACCATCTGATGGGTGGGTTTTACCCTCTGGTTATGACTAACATAGCCATGGGAGATGGCCCTAATCGAAATAGATGGTTTACTTATTAAAAATAGTGATTTTCCACGGCAAACTGTTAGAGAACCAGATGGTACATGTTTCAAATTGGGGCCCAACAAACTTTCAACACCAATCATACTAGTAGCGAAACAGCCCTATCCCATTGTCCCAAATCTGCTTTCCACTGCCACCGGTGTTGAATATGAACGGGGGCATTATAGTAGCCCCCATGAAGATAGAACAAATTTCCAGGCAGTTTTAGATGATATTCAATACACATTTCCAAGGTTTCCAGTGGCATCTTTTGTTGGGGTTTCTATATTCCTCTTTTCTACCATAGACTTCTTAAAAAAATGATTCCAATTCTAACATGTGGTTACTATATTCCTGTTATACCATTAGGTGGCTAGTGTTCATCGACTTTTAGTATATTATCTATCAATTCAATAAACCATCAAATGGTTATATATACCATCTATTATTATATTCATCAATCTATATTCCATTTACTGTAGTTAAAATATTAGATGATATAAATCCATTGTACAATTCAATTGTATATTTTTCTTTTCACAACTAAATATGCATTAGTTTTCATCTATTATATGGGGATGGGACAAAACCCTGGTACCTAGTGAACCCCAAAATAGCTGGTAAATGGATGTTCATCCCCCTAAAAATGTATCTATAGGTATTGACCCATACCCATATACCATCTACTATTGGTTCCATAGTATAAACCCCAGTAGTTCACCATCGACTCAGCGCGAGCGCCTTCTTCATGGCATCGATGGACCCCATGCCGCGGTAGCGCTTCAAGCGCTTGCCATCTTCCTGCAGCGGGTGACGTGACGAAGGTTCCATGGCAACCCATGGCAACCTTTCCTCTGTACGTGAAAATCATGGGAAAATCATCACTTTTTCACCGGTGATATGGGTATGGGTCAATACCTATAGATACATTTTGAGTGGGATGAACATCCATTTACCAGCTATTTTGGGGTTCACTAGGTACCAGGGTTTTGACACACTGCCATATTTTCGTGGTAATGCAACATAGCTACGGAAAACTATCGCATTTTCAATGAGTAAATAACATAAGGGCCATGTTAGAATACTGTATCATGGGGAAATGGTGGGATACCACAAACAATACACATGTCATCTATATATATACATATATATATATATATATACATATATATATATACATATATAGTTATATAGAGGTTTGTCTGAACATAGGGTATACCCTGCCATCCACTGGTCAATCATCATTGTCCCAATTAACATGGTCATGTTGCATTTGTGGGTCGTGTATAGACCATTTCAGACACACCCGAATTGGATGGATACTCTGGGGTAACGCCATGTATGTTTACCTGATTGCAACAGCAAAACATGTATGTTGCAACCAAGGAAATTAGGATTTAGGCAACAACCAACCGGATAGAAGCAAGAAGAATGAGGAGTGCGACCTACAAAAACAATGGTATTACATGTTTTTCCCCACCTGCCAGGTGAGGGTTGTTAGATTTTATGTCAGTTGCCTCCTCCTCCTCCTGCCGCCTCCTGCCTCCTGCCTCCTCCTCGTCCTCCTTGTCGTCCTTGTCGTCCTCGTCGTC